>Ga0325410_1002976_pt1 | contig 19030 bp, 18 predicted proteins | sample PopdelMetagenome_16_FD_206182 | JGI IMG/M metagenome (GOLD analysis project Ga0325410, IMG submission 206182) | Populus deltoides microbial communities from Bellville, Georgia, United States - Xylem-PdIQD-R3 | ecosystem: Host-associated > Plants > Phyllosphere > Stem > Wood/Secondary xylem... | reverse complement strand
AACCCCATTACATTCAACTTAATTCATCAATTAACCCAAAACACAAATTTTCAAAACCCTAACATTAATCAAAACTGAAATTAAAGCTAAATAAAACATATTATACACATTAAAGCTTAATCTTACTCCTTTTTACTTATTTCTTCCAACTCCTTTTCTTTTTCCCTTACTTTCCCCTCTTTTCTCTTCTTCTTCTTTCTCACTTCACTCTCCTGCCGGTTCTCTCTCAAAATTCAGATCCCTCTTTCCTTTTTTTTTTTTTTTTCTATTTATACTTATTATGTTTATTCAATTACCACACTATCCCTCATTCATTTATACCTACACTTTAAGCCACCAAGGGCTTTATTGTATTTTCCTACCTTTTAATACAAAATATTACACTATCAATGTTATTGCCGTAGTGAAAGTTGCAGTAAAGGCAGCAACTGATCCAGTTTTCCCTCTCGGCATCGTGGATGTCTATGGAATACTGCGTTATAGCCAGCAACAAAGAGCAACATAGATTTGTTGATATCGAGAGTTCATTTGTTTTCTTCACCAATATAGAGTTCATCTGTTTTCTTCACCAATATAGAGTTCATTATCAATATCAAGATTTCATCTGTTTTCTTCTTCTCTGTAAGTTCTCAAAATGTTAGCTATTGGAGTTGGACTTGCAGCATTTTGTGAACTGGAGACTCACAAAAAGGTTCCATTAACATATCTGATGAAATAAAAATACATGATAAGAACCAATTCATACCCTGCATGTCTCATGATCAAAAGAGTTTATGTAGGTCTCATAATAAAAATCCTTAAAGCTAAATTATTTTTTGAAGAATCTCTTTTTTGAAGGTACAAATATAATTTTATAAAATCTCAAATAAACCCTCATATGTATAAATTATGCAACAAATTTCTAAACGAAAAAGCTATAAAATAAGTAAACATCTAAATAATATATATATATATATATAAAGTTTAAAGTGGAGAATTTTTAATAAAATTTGAATTAAAACAGAGATGTTGACAAATTAAGTGTCGGGGTAGTTAAATTTGTAGTGAGAGGTTGATTTGTGATAAAAATTACGGGGTCGTGCTGTTTGTTGCAGTGAAAAATAATTGTTGAGGAGCTTTATAAGTTGATGACAATGCAAACTAGAGTTTTCATTGTGCATATGTATCCCTCTCTAGGCACTCGGCTTTTCACCAAAGCAAAAGAGATTGGAATGATGAGTGAAGGCTATGTTTGGATCATGACAGACGGTCTGAGTGTTGATTTCTTGAGTTCACCAAATCATTCTGTCACCGATACCATCCAAGGAGTATTGGGTATTAAACCTTATGTTCCAAGAACAAAAGAGCTTGAATATTTTCGAGCTCGTTGGAAAAGGCAATTCCTACGAGATAATCCAAATAAAATTGATGCTGAGTTGAACATTTATGGACTACTGGCCTATGATGCCACTACAGCATTGGCCTTGGCAGTTGAGAAAGCCGGCACTACAAATTTTGGCTTCCAAAAGGCAAATGTTTCTAGCAACTCATCAACAGATCTTGCAACTCTTGGCATCTCTTTAAATGGTCCGAACATTCTTCGAGCTTTATCGACCACTAGTTTCAAAGGCCTTACAGGAGATTACCTTTTTGTTGATGGGCAGTTGCAATCACCAGCTGTTCAGATAGTTAATGTGAACGGAAATGGAGGAAGACGGATTGGATTTTGGACGCCAACAGAAGGACTTGTGAAAACACTGAATCCGAGAATAAACAAACGTATGAATTCAACTGCTACTTCCAGAGTTTCAACTGTAATTTTTCCTGGGGATACAACTGCGGTTCCCAAGGGTTGGGAGATTCCCACAAACGAGAAGAAGTTGAAAATAGGAGTGCCTGTGAAGGATGGCTTCAGTGAGTTAGTAGCAGTAACAAAAGATCCTGGTTCCAACACCACAACATTCACCGGATTCTGCATAGATGTTTTTGATGCTGTAGTCAAAGCATTGCCTTATGCTTTGCCTTATGAGTACATCCCCTTTGCCAACTCCGATGGCGAACCTGCTGGAACTTACAACGATCTGGCCTATCAAGTGTACTTGAAGGTAAGACTTGCTCTCTCCTTTTCTGTTCTTGTAACTATATCACATTGAATATCATTCACATTGATGTATTTTTTGTTTATTGCCAACAGAATTATGATGCCGTGGTTGGAGACATAACTATTGTCTACAACAGGTCCTTGTACATCGACTATACCTTGCCTTTCACAGAAAGTGGTGTCTCCATGATTGCATGTTCCGATTGCAGACAACAACAGCAAAAACGCATGGGTCTTCATGAAACCTTTGACATGGGACCTTTGGGTGACCAGTTTTTTGTTCTTTGTTTTCATTGGATTTGTGGTCTGGGTTCTTGAGCACAGAATAAATGATGATTTTCGAGGGTCAGCTTCAGATCAAGCTGGCACTAGCTTCTGGTTTTCCTTCTCAACTATGGTTTTTGCACAACGTAATCTCCCTTCCCTTGTGAATTTTCCTTTACTGTTGTACTAGCACTCCATATATATAAACACCAAATTGACTTTATGTTTATATTTACAGGGGAGAGAGTGGTTAGCAACTTGTCTAGGGCGCTGATAATCATCTAGTGTTTTGTTGTGTTGATCCTCACGCAGAGTTACGCCGCCAGTTTAGCAAGCCTACTTACCGTCGAGCAGCTGCAGCCAACAGTTACTGATGTGCGTGAGCTCATTAAGAAAGGGGAGTATGTGGTCTACCAGAAGGGTTCTTTTGTTCTAGGACTCTTGTTAGACTTGGGGTTCGACAAGTCCAAGCTCATGGTGTATAGTTCTGCAGAAGAATGCCATGCACCATCTTTTCTCCAAAGGAAGTGGAAATGGTGGTATTCCTGCAGCTTTCGACGAACTGGCATTTATAAAGCTCATTCTGTCAAGATATTGCTCTAAATATACCATGATTGATCCTAAATTTAAAACCGGCGGTTTTGGCTTTGTAAGCTCACTTTCCTATCTTGTTAGTTCCATTTACTCTGTGGCTAATAAGTGCATAGTTTCTCATGTATCCTTTCTTTTTGTAACTTCAGGTCTTCCCTAAAGGTTCTCCTCTAGTGTCTGATATATCGAGGGCAATTTTAAATGTGACCGAGGGAGATAAAATGAAGCAAATTGAGGGTGCATGGTTAGGAAAAAACAGCACTTGTCCAGAATCCGGCTCCTCAATTTCATCTAATAGCCTCAGTCTCAAGAGTTTCTGGGGGTTATTTTTAATTGCAGGACTAGCTGCATTGTTAGCTCTCATTATCTTCATAGTATCGTTTGTTTACCGAGAAAGAAACATCTTGAGGTCCTCTGATTCCACAGCTTCAATATGGAGTAGAATTGAAAACTTCTTTAGAATTTTCATTCAAAGGGACTCGACATCCAGTACTTTCAGAGAAAGTGATCTGAATGATAGAAATGGCATCAGTCTGCCTACTATGTGTGCGCCAAGCCCATCAGCCTATTCAGTTGACACGGAATATCCTGCCAATCGATCTTCTGCAAGCTATTATTCGAGTCCAAATAGGGAAGCACCTCAAGAGGTAGTCATAGATACCGATCAGCTTACCAACCGAAATCAGGAGAGACCGGCAGCTTTGGAAATAGACCATGAAAATAATTGACTCGTAGGTTATCATTTAACACTTCTGACACCAGTAGTCATTAGCATTGTAAAGAAATGGAATTACTGTATTAAAAACACATGTAAGTGAGATTATTTTACTAAGATTTAAGTAGGATAAAACTGGGTTTCAGAATTGAGTTACTTTATATTTTCTGCCTTCTGTTTTACTCTTTGAGTTGTGTTACCGAGAAGCATCTGGCATTACCTTCTGTACCTTCATATTTGTTATAGACTTCTTTCCTTTTCTTACAAGTCCTAACTTAATAAGAAACCAGAGATTTGCCTAGTGTTGAAGACTGCTTCATGAGTCCTGTTTTTTATATTCTATTATCATCAAATAAATGTTGAGCTAGTCTATAGGAACAAATTAGTTAGTTAAGATATTATTTGCTGATTTGATGCTTTATTAGAGCATTTCGGTTGATTGTTCTTCCTATAAATGTAATGAAGTTTTAATGAATAAAATAGAAACTCAAGTCTGTACAACAATAGCATACTATTATCATAAAATTCTCTCCTGTTTTTTTTTTCTTTTCTTCCTTTTAAAATCATTAATTTATATCAGATCAATTTGTATTAGGAGACCTAAAGCTGAAGCAAACTTCTCTCATACAACCCCTCTTGTCTTTGACGAGAAGAATTATCAACTTTGAGCTGTGAAAATGAAAAGTTACTTGGAGACATTAGATATTTGAGAAGTTGTTGAAAAAGATTATGATGTTTCTCCATTACCAAATAACCCAACCATAACTTAGATCAAAAGATGTCTGAGACTATCTGGAAAAAAAATATGTAGGAGATGAAAGTATACATGACATATAAATATTGAATTTAATAAGAAAATTTGAGCTACAAAGAATGAAAGAATCTGAGACTATCAATGAGTGCTCAAATAAATTGCTTGTTATAGTTAACAAGGTTAAATTAGTTGGTACTACATTTACATACTCTAGAATTGTTGAGAGATATGAAGAATGAATCATAACTTTGGAGAACATAAAAGATCTATTCAAAATAATAGTGATAGAACTTTTAAATGCCCTACAAGCTCAAGAACAATGAAGACTTATGAGGCAAGATCGTTTTGTAGAAGGAGCTCTACCAACCAAGCATTAAGATTCTAAAAAGGATAAGAAAAAATTATTCAAGAAAAATCAAGCCTTAAATAGTAAAATTAATGCTAATCAGTTTTAGAATAAGGAAAGACCTTTAAAAAAGGGTTATCAACCATGTCAATACCGTGGCAAGACAAATCATCCACAATTCAAGTGCTGGAAAAGACTTGATGCAAGGTGCAATAAGTGCAATTAACTTGGGCATGAAGTTGTCATTTCCAAAACCAAACCTCAAAAACAGGATGCAGATGCTCAAGTAGTTAACCAAGATGATAAGATCAAATGCTGGAAGTGTGAAGTTACCTCTTGGTGTAATCGGTTCTCTGTTGGAGATGGTAAATTCTTGTGCATCCTTGTATATTTATCTAGATTACTAGGTTATCCCAAACAACACTTGAATGTTGTAAATCCAAGCCTGAAGCTTTTGGCAGATTTAGGTTAGCCAATCAAAGCCATTGCCTTTGCAATTGATGCGGGACAATAAATAATAAGAATTAAAGTAAGAAAAGAAAGAAGCTTTAGAGAAAGAAAAAAAGCTAAAGAAGAGAAGAAAGGGGATTGAAGATATGCAAAGTCTGCAATATTTTCATTAATCATCAAAACTGTCTCACAAAATGACAGGGGAACATATAAATAGTAAACCCTAAAACATCTCACTATTGAGCTCGGCCCATCAAATCAAACTGTTTAACATAAATAATTTTAAATAAATAAAATAACAATGAGATAGGCCCAAATGGGCTTAGTCTCCCAACCAAAGCGTGACAGGCTGGGCCATCTTACGTCTTTCCGTCCATATACTCGTGTAGTTTGCGGTGTGGGTCTGGTGTCCCCACCAACTCTCCCGGGGTTGGAGAAACTCGACCTCGTTGAGTGAGCACTGGCCGACTCTGATAGTACTCCCAAAGATCTGGATCAAGCTGCTTCAAAATATCTCTAGTGATCCAAGTGCAATCTGAATCAGGTCGGCCCACCCAACAAACTAGAAACCGTTAAACCTCACTATTCCTATTAAAAACAATTTGTTCATTTAGAATAACATCAATATTATCCTTTTGTGCTGATGTCAAGGTGAAAGGGATAGAGGTTTCAATAGGATCATCAGGAGGGGAGTTAAGTGGTATCTCAAATGGATCATTTGGAATAGGAAGTGACTTATGGTATGCAACTAGATCCTCAATGTTAAATATAGAGCTAATGCCAAAATCATGTGGTAAATCAAGAACATAAGCATTTGGACCAACTCGTTGTAGCACTTTGAAAGGCCCGGCACTACGTGCATGCAATTTTCGATTAGCTCCCGAAGAAAACCGATTGGGTCTAATCCATATCATAACATAGTCTCCCACATTAAACTCATTATGTCGTCTATGTAAATAAGCTTGAAGTTTATATTGCGCATTACTTGCTTGAATCTGTTTAGTAATCTCAATATGCAAATCATGAATTCTACGTGCAAAAGACTTGGCTGACTCAGACACTCTAGCATGAAGGGATATGGGAAGAAGGTTTAAAGGTTTCCTAGGCTTGTAACCATGTACAACTTCAAAGGGACTCATGCCTATTGACCTATTGATAGAGCTATTATAGGCAAACTGGGCCGAGGAAGAATCAAATCCCAATTCTTATTATGATCACTCACTAGACACCTCAAAAGATTGCCTAAAATCCTGTTAACCACTTCAGTTTGACCATTAGTTTAGGGGTGGTAAGCAGTAGAAAACTTCAATTTGGTTCCCACCATATGCCAAAGGGTTTTCCAGAAATAACTTGTAAATCTAACATCCCTATCCGAGACTATGGTCTGGGGAAAACCATACAACTTGATAATCTCGTCAAAATAGAGTTTCGCAACTCTGGAAGCATCTATGGTCTTAGTACAAGGAATAAAATGGGTCATCTTAGAGAAACAGTCAACAACCACAAAAATAGAATCATGTGTCAACCTAATGACCATGCCTGTGATTGAGCTTTTTTTGGGAGTTAAGATAACGGAGGGCCTTATGGTTGGAGTAAAGAACAAACTCCTATGGTAACAAGTAATAGCGCCAATAGCACAAGGCCTGAACCACCGCATAAAATTCCTTATCATAAGTTGAGTATTTTTGTTTTGCCTATTAAGTTTCTTACTAAAGTAGGCTACAGGGTGACGTTCTTGACTAAGTACTCCACCTATACTGACTCCCGAAGCATCACATTCTACTTCAAATACTTTAGTAAAGTCAGGTAGCCGCATTACTGTGGCCTCTGTCATCCTTTTCTTAACCTCCTCAAATGCCTTATTAGCTCTTTTACTCTAATGAAACTCACCTTGTTTCAAACAATCTGTAATAGGCGACATAATGGTGCTAAATCCTTTAATGAAATAATGATAGAAAGTCGTAAGCTCATAAAAATTACGAACCTCATAAATAGTCTTAAGCTCAGGCCAATCTACTATCGCTTGGACTTTCTGGGGGTCAGTAGAGACTTCTTTCCATGACACTATAAACCCTAAAAAGACCACTTGATCTGTAAAGAAGGAACACTTTTGACATTTGCAAACAAACTTGCCTTTCTTAGGGTGGTACAAACTTGAATAAGGTGATCGAAATGCTCTTCCTTGGTTTTGCTATAAATAAGAATATCATCAAAGTACACCAACAAGAACTTTCCCATAAATGGCCTAAGCACTTATGTCATTACTCTCATAAAAGTGCTTGGTGCATTGGAAAGGGCAAAATGCATGACTAGTCGTTCATATAAACCATCCTTAGTCTTAAATGCTGTTTTCCATTCATCTCCTAGACGAATCCTAATATGATGATACCCACTCTTCAAGTCAATCTTAGAGAAGCTCCTACCATCATATCTAGCATATCATTCAATCAAGGAATTGAAAAATGATACTTGATCGTAATCCTATTGATGGCTCGACTATCTACACACATTCTTCATGATCCATCTTTCTTAGGTGTTAACAGTGCAGGTACTGCATAAGGGCTCAAACTCTCTCGAATAAATCTTTTTTGTAACAACTCACATACTTGCCTTTGCAATTCAGCATGTTCACTCGGGTTTATCCTATAGTGAGGCAAGTTTGGTAATGTGGCACCAGGGACAAAATCTATGACGTGTTAAACATAACGCATAGGGGGTAAAACATCAGGTAGTTCAGAAGGGAAAACATCTAGAAATTCTTTCAACACTTCCCTTACCTCTTCAGGTGGCTCTTCTAGAAAGTCTTCTACAATCTCCTTAGCAAACTTCCTAGGACTTATTATGTTAAGCCTTCATTCTTTCACTTTATTCTTCTTCTGACTATTACTATTAGACCTTGGAGGTAATCCAATAAGGTGGATTTTTTTACCTTCAAAAGTGAATGAACAAGAATTTGATTGCCTAAAGATTGTAACATCCAAATCATATAACTAAGGCTTACCCAAAATGACATGCCCTTCATCTATGAGAATGACATCACATCAAATTTCATCATGATAGTCCAAGATCTTTATGGGAAAAAGACATCTCTCTTTGACCGCTATAGATGTATCATTAACCCAAGACACACTATAAGGTTTAAGGTGTGGAGCAAACTTTAAGCCTAAATGAGATACACTACCCGAGAAAACTACATTGATACAACTACCACTATCTATGATGATCTTATACCCTTTATCTCCACATTTAATGTAAGTGTAAAAAATAGCAGTCCTTCTCCAGTCCCTAGTTCTTTAGGTTGTGTTAAAGCACATCTAACTACATTTAACCTGGTTGTCTTCATTTAAGTGGATATAGATCTAACACATCCTAGCAAGTTGGACTCATTCTTCTCATGATTTAGATCCTGAAAATCATCGGGATTGGGTTCATATACCTTATTATCACAATTATCTTCTTCACCCATATCCTTTTGCCCCTTGATGAACAGTCTTATTAGGGCAACTAGAGAAAATATGACTAAAACCTTGACATTTAAAACACTGAATTTTTGAGGTTATCTTAGGTGTTTCATGAAAAATACCCTTACCCTTGTCTTCTCTAGGTATCTGGGAAATCAAAGGATTGGGTTTACGAGGTGAGGCACCCCATATGGAGTTTTGACTACCAAGTTGAGATCTAGAAGGGATACTACGAGTGTCCTGATGTCTCATCCATTGGCTTTTTGTGACCAAGTCATAATTTTGTACTAGGGTATAAGCTTCATCAAGGGTGGAAACAACTCTAGGCACAACCTCTCTTATAAGGTCATCGTTTAAGCCTTTTCAAAATCTACTTAGGGTTATCACTTCATCCTCCCTAATTGTACACCTCATCCTATACTTATAAAATTATGCCACATATTCATTGGCAGACTTGCCTCCTTGCCTCAAGTTATTCAACTGGTCCAAAAAATTTTCTCTATAAGAACGAGGTAAGTACTTTTCTTCTAACTTAGTCTTCATTTCAACCCAATCAGTAATAGGAGGTTGACCTGTCCTAATCAAAGACTCTTCTACACTTTCCCAATAGAGCTGAGCGGTTCCACTAAGTTTCATCTTTGCAAATCTTACCCTCCTATTCTAAGATAGATTATACCAGCCAAAGAATTGATCCATGTCACGGATCCATCTATCAAAGAACCACGGGTCAAGTTGACCCTTAAAAGTTGGGGTTTCTACCTTGATATGCCTCATGACTCGCTCGTCATGGTCATCGTAATCGTGATAATCTTGATTGCGGTTGTATTGACGGTTCCTAGGATGAGCTGGTCTTTGACGGTAATCATTGGAGTGCTCACTATTGTTAGGGTCATCAAAGTCATTGTGACCCTGGTGTTGGTTATGGTGGCGGTTCCTATGAGGAACTGGTCTTTGAGGATTCTTATGGTTGTCATTAGAATGCTCACTCTCACTAGACTGTCTTGCAAAGTTTCTATGGACTCCATCCTCCCAGAAAGGTTGTTCATTTGATTGACATGTTGCTCATTTCTGTTCGCATAAGTTGTAATTGCTCTTGAATATCTCTAAGAATATTATTAGAGTTCGGGTCCATAGTAGCTATGACTTCTAAATTGTGTACTAGACGACTACTACATAAATGCATGCAAAAACTAATCCTAAGACTGAAATCACAAATAACACTTGCAAGTAAAAACGCAAAATAAAATTATAGCTAATATTTTGTTTAAAAAATTTATTTTATTTTTTTATCTTGGAGACTAAGTAATGACAGATTAAACCAGGAAAATTCACAAGCAAGCAAAGTAAGTCCTCTAAATGCACACAAGTAATCCAAACACAATGTTTCAGTTTTTGCATGAATTTAACCAAGCTCCATAATTAATTAAGAGGATCAGATCTTCAATGCCAATAAACAAGCTCAAAATTAAGGTAAATCAATTTAAAGGCGGGCTATGTAATTTAGTTATGGGCAAGCACATAATAATATTAATGCTAAATCTTGGTTAACAAGTGTAAAAGCAGGAATGATGATTTTCAATGGGTAAAAATTCTGATCGGATGATGTGGCAGTGAAGGATTACGTGGTAGATGACATGGCAGGACACACTGACGTGGCAGGATATGCTGACATGGCAGGAACTGCTGACGTGGCAGATGACGCAGATGCTTTGATATGGTGCTGACGTGGCAGGGTTAATTATATTACCAGCTTCTGTTTCCTTCTTCCTTACCTCTTGTAACCTGTTATTGCTGGCGGCGCGGCATGACTGCTCAAGGCAAGGACAATTGCAGTATGTTGAAGGTGGTGGTTGCTGCCAGCTAGTTCTACTGCTTTGTCTGTTGCTAATGGTTGAGGGCGATGGTACTATGGATGGTGCCAACTGAAGCTCTATCGCTGGCGCTGAAGAGGATGACACTGGCTGAGGCGCTACCTTTGCTGGGAGGAACCACCAGTCGGTACTGGCGGTGATAGGTTTGTGGGTGGCTGTAGTTGGTGGTTTGGTGCCCCTGGTTTGGTCATTGAAGCCGGAGATCCACTGATGTCTCTTGTAGTGTCAATCTGGTGGTTGCCGCTAGTCTGTGTCGGAGGTAGTAAATCAGCGTGGATCGGTGGACTGATGTGCAGGTCTTCTCGGTGGTGGGTCTGTCGCTGTGATTGGCCGGGGCGCCGCTGATGGTAGGGGCGCCGCTGCTGAAAATCCGATTACTGTCGTTGATGATGAATAGTGTTTTTTTCTTGTAATCAGAACAATATGATTTTTTTTAGATCAAACTAGATCTAGGGTTAAGCATAAACATGTGGATCGTTTAATTGTTAGAACAATTAAAAGTCATGATCTGATACCAAATTTGATGCGGGACAATAAAAAATAAGAATTAAAGCAAGAAAATAAAGAAGCTTTAGAGAAAGAAGAAAGCTAAAGAAGAGAAGAAAGGGGATTGGAGATATGCAAAGTCTGCAATATTTTCATTAATCATCAAAACTGTCTCACAAAATGACAAAGGAACATATAAATAGTAAACCCTAAAACATCTCGCTATTGGGCTCGGTCCATCAAATTAAACTGTTTAACATAAATAATTTCAAATAAATAAAATAACAATGAGACAGGCCCAAATGGGCTTAATCTCCCAACCAAAGCGTGACAGGCTGGGCCATCCTATGTCGTCTCTGTCCATATACTCGTGTAGTTTGCGGTGTGGATCTGGTGTCCCCACCAGCAATCCCCCCTGTGATGACTTTTGAATTTCTCAATATCTGTGGTCTTCCTCTATGCACCTTGCAATTCATTCATAGTTTTAGTTCTTCAGCGCTTGAGCAATCTAGTTTAACTCTTTAAGGGGATAAATGGAGATCACAACTTGTCTTTTATGAGCATGCTATGATTTTGCTCATTAGAAATCAAGTTTTAAGGAGTGTTCTGTTGCCGTGTCATCATTTACATGGGAGAAATGCTTGAAATGCGACGAGGAGGATTCACTCATATCATATTTAATCCTGTAATTTGGAGGTTCATTGTAATTTATTAATGGCAATCCCACTGCAGGTTCTCTAACATGCAAAACCACTTAAACAGCTTCCCCTCGTTGGACCCTTGTTCACTCCCCCTGTCAATGTTACTGCCGTTGTGAAAGTTGCAGTAAGGGCAGCAACTGATCCAATTTTCCCTCCTGGCATCGTGGATGTTTATGGAATACTGCGTTATAGCCAGCAACAAAGAGCAACATAGATTTGTTGATATCGAGAGTTCATTTGTTTTCTTCACCAATATAGAGTTCATCATCGATATCAAGATTTCATCTATTTTCTTCTTCTCTGTAAGTTCTCAAAATGTTAGCTGTTGGAGTTTGACTCGAAGCATTTTGTGAACTAGAGACTCACAAAAAGGTTCCATTAACATATCTGATGAAATAAAAATACATGATAAGAACTAGTTCATACCCTGTATGTCTCATAATAAAAATCCTTAAAGCTAAATTATTTTTTGAAGAATCTCTTTTTTAAAGGTACAAATATAATTTTACAAATTCTTAAATAAACCGTCATATGTATAGCTTATATATCCATACAACAAATTTCTATATAAAAAAACTATAAAATAAATAAACATCTAAATAATACACACACACACACACACACACACACACACAATAAAAATTAACATTAAAAATTAAGTTAAAAAAATAGGTAGTTTTGTTTATTTGAAGTGAAAATTCTCAATAAAATTTGAATTAGAAGAGGGATGTTGACAAACTAAGTGTTGGAGTGGTTAGATTTATAGTGGGAGGTTGATTTGTGATAAAAATTAGGTGCTGTGCTATTTGTTACAATAAAAAACGAAGGAGGAAGAAGAAGAAATGAAGGAGGGGGAGACAAGGGTTACTCGTCTAATCATAAATTAAATATTATAGACAGATTTACTAACGACATTCATCGAATGAATTTTTCCTGTCTGTAATTCTATCTATAAAAATAACACATTATTGTATTCATTAGCTTTTTTAGCTCCTCTTCCCACTATATTTCATTTTTGTCTATATTTATCGATGGATATAATGAGAGAATAGTCTATTAATGAAATTTACCACAATCTATTGACAAAAAAATTATATTGGTATTTCTATTTGTATTTACCAGTTTTCTAATAATAAAAGTAATAACAATTTGTAATGATCTTAATTGCAACTCTACATCATATGCATATGTATATTGATCTATTTCCTGCTTTGGGGTAAATTTTGAATAGAAATTTGATAATTTTATTAGGGCGCAAGGAGGACTAAACTGAGTTGCATTATTAAAATGGAAGGCTGTATATTTTGGACTCTTGAAAACAGAATCTTGTGAAGGAAGCTTCCTCGAGGGAAGCCACAACTAAAATAAATGATTGGCAAATTCGAGCCTTGCCCTAAACAATAGACAATGACGCATCCACTGTTTAATGATTGTCTAGGACTTGACTTTATGTTGACTGATTTATATTTTATAATGATTAATATATGCAAGATTTATATTTTATAATAGTGATTAATTACGTAATGTACACTGGTTTTTTTAGCTTCAGCTTGTTGAGGAAAGCCTCGTATGATTTCTCAAACAATCAAGAAAAAGCCCGGTGCTTTCTGTTAGTTAAACCTAAAAACATTAATGAAACAATATTATCTTATTAACTGATTTTTCTAGATGAGCAATTCACGTCAAATATTTCAAATGATTTTTCTAGATGATGTCGGAACGAAGCCCTTTGCCACCAACACCTCAAGAGTTTAGGGAATTTTCAATAATAATCACAAATACTTTGATTTAGTCAAGGGTAGACGATGGCGAAATAACCAATAAGACAAGGGATATTTATCGTTGACCAGAACAAGGCGAATCCCGACAGATTTGAGGGCATCTAATTTGTCACAGGTGACCAATACGTCCAAGTGCCTCTGTCTTGCATGCAACATTAACATGTGCCGGCGACATTGACTGTGATGGGGGTGTACAGTGTAAATGCAAAGCTATTGCCAGCTCTTAATTTGGACTGACACCTTCTTAAAATAATTTGGATTCCCCATTTGTGTTTTGGACATCTTTTATTTATTCTTACAAAGGGAGTAATCTGCTAGGATAAGGTATTTAGTCTTAATAGTGTAACCATTTAGTAAGTGTTTGTTTTTGTGCTAGAACATTCCTTCCAAAGTATTTTTTAATTTTTGTTTTTCTTTTGAAAATGTGTTAAATTAATGGTTTTTAGGGGTTTTTAATATGTCAATGTTAAAAATAAAAAAAAATCATTTTGATATGTTTTAAATTGAAAAATATCATCTATCACAATACTAAATCCACACTAAGTTTTACTTCCTTCAAGTTCATATACACATCTTATAAGACACTGGTGCATACTTGGTGTCTTATTTTTATTTTTATTTTAATAAAGGTATTTTAAATTTGTTTATGCATTAATTGAAATTAAATCGTTTTTGGACAATATTAAAAATACACATCTCACATTTACTTGATATATTCATAAGAATTTAGCTAATTCCTCTTAATGTTAGCCCAATGTTTAAATTCAGAAAATCAATGTTAAATGGAACAATTTTTCTTAACCATCAATGTTAAATGTCTCCAATTTATTAATATGATTTGATTCAAACAATCAAATCATGCAATTTCCTAGTAATTACAATCACCAATCTTCTCCTCGAGAACTGGTCCAAGCTCTTCTCCTTCAAGGCTTTAGTTTCACCTTATAAATAACACATTCTTCCTTCCAAGCTTAAACCAAGAAAACTAGCTAGAATCAGCTCAACCATAGGTGGACAACAAGATGATCATGAAAAAATACTCTTTAAATACTGTTCTATCTTTCTTTTTCTTCCTTTCTTTGATGATTTTGTTCTCAGAAATGGGGGTGGCCCAGAACACAACATCTACAATCCCAGTGAATGTAGGAGTGGTTCTTGACTTGGCTTCTTTGGAGGCCAATATTGCTTTGAGCTGCATCAACATGGCCCTTTCAGACTTCTATGCCTCTCATGGTGACTACAAAACTAGACTGGTCCTCAACACCAGGGACTCAAAGAAAGATGTTATTGGTGCAGCTGCTGCAGGTTCCCTCTCTGCCCCTTCTCTTGGTTCTCATCTCTTTTCTCCAATTATGAACCATTGCTCACCATTTCTTACTGCTAATTATTAACTTCCTCATGCAACATTTTAACAGTAGAGATTTTTACATTCTGTATTAATTATCTGATGAGGTTCTCGGCCTGCAAATCTCTAGTTTGTTCATAGAAATGCGCGCAGGTCCATGGACATGATATGAGAATATATATACCGTTGCATGCTTGTTATATTTTTCTTTTCAAGCTAAGGGTATTCTCAGAAAAACCTGTACATATCTAGACAAACTCTCTTTCTGATCGTGTTTACGTAAGCCATTCACGCTCCAACCGGTTTATATAACCATTCTAGTAACTTAAAATTTTGAATTAAGATTACTTGATATTTACAAGGAATTTCTTCCTCAACCTCTCATTGTACTGAACCCAAAAATGACAAAGGTGGGTCAAACACACAAAAGTCATCATAAATTGTGGCTATCTTCCTTTCCAAATTCGCCCCCCCCCTCCCCCCACGGTATAAATTGTGGCTTTCTTACTTTCCAAATTTGCGGCCCCCCTGTAATCCATCGTGAGCTGGACACCCCCCTGTATCAATAACATACGAAACATAAAAATTTTAATGAGCAAAAAGAGTGAACATTAAATTGTATATAAAATATTTTAAAAAGTTAAGAAAACCTAAATCCCCTGTAAAACAATTTAAAATCTAAAAACATTAAGAAAATTAAAATATAATCTTAAAAGAACATAAAAATCCTAAGAAAATAACAAAATTGTTTAGGAATATCTAATAGTCCAATAAGCAACACATGAGAACAATTTAAACTTGATTAAAAGGTTGCATCAACATGTGTATGTTCTTAGTAGCTTATCTGTACTTGATGGCTAATCACTTTTGGATTATTAATAATTTAGAATTGAACTCATTGAGTACTTGATGGCTTATTTTAATTGTTTGGCACTGCCTATTTTAATTGTTTAGGACGGCTACGCCGATCATTGCATTATACTTGAATCATCATTCAATTATGATAATCATGTGGTTACCATGTCAATCTATAAATTATTTTTGTTGATATAGAAGCACTAGTTCTTGCAATATACATGTACACTCACCAGTTAATTTGCTAGTTTTCCCTCAAGTTAAAACAAAAGTTCATGCTCTGCTTAAAAAGTTTGATTGATAGTGAAAGAAATACAGAGCTCGATCAGCATGGATTGCTAGACAAAAGCATGTTAATTTTCTGCTGTCATGCCGTTTCTTAATTTATAAGGTAGTTTTTAGTTACTGTTGCGAAACAGAAAAGACAAGAAAGTAAAGATAAAAAGAACATTTTTTCTTATTTTTTTTAAATAATAAAAATTCACTATAAAATTGTTCAAAAGACATATTTATTTCATGCACAAGTCCCTTCGGTATTAGAGCATTAACCAAATCCAACATAAGGTGTAGAGTAATTAAAAGAGAGGAGCTCACAGATCGTAAAACGTGACTGCAGAATGATCATCCTATAAGAAATTGTGATCCTTTGCTTGATCGTTCTCTGCTGCAGAAGTCTTTAATTTTTCTGTTCTCCTTTCGAAATGCAGCCCTGGACTTGATAAAAAATGTGGAAGTGCAAGCAATCTTAGGCCCAAAAACATCAATGCAAGCCAATTTTGTTATTGATCTTGGAGAAAAAGCTCAGGTGCCAATTATATCTTTTTCTGCAACAAGTCCTTCTCTTACTTCCATCAGGAGTTCATATTTCTTGCGAGCAACACAAAATGATTCAGCTCAAGTGAATGCCATAAGTGCTATAGTTCAAGCCTTTGGATGGAGAGAAGCGGTGCCCATCTACATTGACAATGAATATGGAGAGGGAATCATACCTTATTTAATTGATGCTCTGCAAGAAGTTGATGCTCGAGTACCCTACCGGAGTGTCATTTCTCCATCGGCCACTGATGATCAAATTGTTGAGGAGCTTTATAGGTTGATGACAATGCAAACTAGAGTTTTCATTGTGCATATGTATCCCTCTCTAGGCACTCGGCTTTTCACCAAAGCAAAAGAGATTGGAATGATGAGTGAAGGCTATGTTTGGATCATGACTGACGGTCTGAGTGTTGATTTCTTGAGTTCACCAAATCATTCTGTCACCGATACTATCCAAGGAGTATTGGGTATTAAACCTTATGTTCCAAGAACAAAAGGGCTTGAATATTTGCGAGCTCGGTGGAAAAGGAAATTCCTACGAGATAATCCAAATAATATTGATGCTGAGTTGAACATTTATGGACTCCTGGCCTATGATGCTGCTACAGCATTGGCCTTGGCAGTTGAGAAAGCCGGCACTACAAATTTTGACTTCCAAAAGGCAAATGTTCCTAGCAATTCATCAACTGATCTTGCAACTCTTGGCATCTCTTTAAATGGTCCAAACATTCTTCAAGCTTTATCGACCACTAGTTTCAAAGGCCTTACAGGAGATTACCTTTTTGTTGATGGGCAGTTGCAATCACCAGCTTTTCAGATAGTTAATGTGAATGGGAATGCAGGAAGACGGATTGGATTTTGGACGCCAACAACAGAAGGACTTGTGAAAACACTGAATCCGAGAATAAATAAACGTATGAATTCAACTTCTACTTCCAGAGTTTCAACTGTAATTTTTCCTGGGGATACAACTGTGGTTCCCAAGGGTTGGGAGATTCCCATAAAGGAGAAGAAGTTGAAAATAGGAGTGCCTGTGAAGCATGGCTTCAGTGAGTTTGTAGCAGTAACAAAAGATCCTGGTTCCAACACCACAAAATTAACCGGATTCTGCATAGATGTTTTTGATGCTGTAGTCAAAGCATTGCCTTATGCTTTGCCTTATGAGTACATCCCCTTTGCCAAGCCTGATGGCGAACCTGCTGGAACTTACAACGATCTGGCCTATCAAGTGTACTTGAAGGTAAGACTTGCTCTCTCCTTCTCTGTTCTTGAAACTATATCACATTGAATATCATTCACATTGATGTATTTTTTGTTTATTGCCAACAGAATTATGATGCCGTGGTTGGAGACATAACTATTGTCTACAACAGGTCCTTGTACATCGACTATACCTTGCCTTTCACAGAAAGTGGTGTCTCCATGATTGTTCGGATTGCAGACAACAACAGCAAAAATGCTTGGGTCTTCATGAAACCTTTGACATGGGACCTTTGGGTGACCAGTTTTCTGTTCTTTGTTCTCATTGGATTTGTGGTCTGGGTTCTTGAGCACAGAATAAATGATGATTTTCGAGGGTCAGCTTCAGATCAAGCTGGCACTAGTTTCTGGTTTTCCTTCTCAACTATGGTTTTTGCACAACGTAATCTCCCTTCCCTTGTGAATTCTACTTCTACTGTTGTACTAGCACTCCATATATATAAACACCAAATTGACTTTATGTTTATATTTACAGGGGAGAGAGTGGTTAGCAACTTGTCTAGGGCGGTGATAATCATCTGGTGTTTTGTTGTGTTGATCCTCACGCAGAGTTACACCGCCAGTTTAGCAAGCCTACTTACCGTCGAGCAGCTGCAGCCTACAGTTACTGATGTGAGGGAGCTCATTAAGAAAGGGGAGTATGTGGGCTACCAGAAGGGTTCTTTTGTTCTAGGACTCTTGTTAGACTTGGGGTTCGACAAGTCCAAGCTCATGGTGTATAGTTCTGCAGAAGAATGCCACCATCTTTTCTCCAAAGGAAGTGGAAATGGTGGTATTGCCGCAGCTTTCGACGAACTGGCATTTATAAAGCTCATTCTGTCAAGATATTGCTCCAAATATACCATGATTGATCCTAAATTTAAAACCGGCGGTTTTGGCTTTGTAAGCTCACTTTCCTATCTTGTTATTTCCATTTACTCTGTGGCTAATAAGTGCATAGTTTCTCATGTATCCTTTCTTTTTGTAACTTCAGGTCTTCCCTAAAGGTTCTCCTCTAGTGGCTGATATATCGAGGGCAATTTTAAATGTGACGGAGGGAGATAAAATGAAGCAAATAGAGGGTGCATGGTTTGGCAAAAAAAGCACTTGTCCAGATTCCAGCCCCTCAATTTCATCTAATAGCCTTTGTCTCAAGAGTTTCTGGGGGTTATTTTTAATTGCAGGACTAGCTGCATTGTTAGCTCTCATTATCTTCGTAGTCATGTTTGTTTACCGAGAAAGAAACGTCTTGAGGTCCTCTGATTCCACAGCTTC
>Ga0325410_1002975_pt1 | contig 19031 bp, 9 predicted proteins | sample PopdelMetagenome_16_FD_206182 | JGI IMG/M metagenome (GOLD analysis project Ga0325410, IMG submission 206182) | Populus deltoides microbial communities from Bellville, Georgia, United States - Xylem-PdIQD-R3 | ecosystem: Host-associated > Plants > Phyllosphere > Stem > Wood/Secondary xylem... | reverse complement strand
TGTTGCCCCTGATTTCTCATCATCAAGGTGCGTGGGGCTTCGAGTCTTTTGCAGAGCACGCGAGTCGCTGGAAATGATGATGAAAGAAGCAGAAGAAAAAAAAACGGTTTCTCTTCCCCTGCTGCACGTCCAGGGGAAGGAGAAAGGGGAACAGTGTCGTTCAAAACGACACTGTTCTGCACTCTATTTTTTTTACATGAAACGACGTCGTTTTATGAAAAACGCGTCGTTTCATTTAAAGGTGGCGCCAGCATCCTTTTTCCAAATCAGCCCTTAATTATCTTTTGTTTATTTCAATTGCATCCCTTTCAATTTCGTAGCCGCCCTCATATTTGGCCGCCTTTTCCACTTTGGTCCTTGGTATCTAATTTATGCAATTGGACCCTCAATTGATCAATAAACTTCCAATTTCTTCAATTTAGCCCCCGATTTTGTTAATTACAACCCCTCTATTTACGCGCTTTTTCCAATTTGGTCTTTGGTTTCGGATATTCTCAAATAAGTCCCTAATTGGCCATTAAACGTCAATATTTATGCAATTAAGCCCCTGATTTGGCCTAATAAATTCCTAAAAATTATAATTTGACCCCAGAACTTTAATTTCTTCCAACTCATATTTGGCCGCCTTTTCCACTTTGGTCCTTGGTATCTAATTTATGCAATTGGACCCTCAATTGATCAATAAACTTCCAATTTCTTCAATTTGGCCCCTGATTTTGTTAATTACAGCCCCTCTATTTACGCGCCTTTTCCAATTTGGTCCGTGGTTTCGGATATTCTCAAATAAGTCCCTAATTGGCCATTAAACGTCAATATTTATGCAATTAAGCCCCTGATTTGGCCTAATAAATTCCTAAAAATTATAATTTGACCCCAGAACTTTAATTTCTTCCAATTAAAGCCCAAATTGACTTAAAAAACAATTTTCCTTGCAATCAAACCCTCTATAAATTCAATTAAACCTTCCATAAAATCCAATTAAGTCCATAAACATCCAATTTTAGACTTTTCTCTTCAAATTAAATTTTCTTTTCCGACAGGGCTCTCATCATTCAAGCATATACTGTAAAAAAAATTCAATCTTTGTATTTTTGAACCTCCTTAATCAATTTTTCTGATCCTTTCCTGAGCGCTCCAACCTCCTATTATTTTTCTAATTTCTTCCGGCTATATAATTATATATTTATTTTTATTTTTGTGTGGAGACCCAAAAATAGGTTACAACATCTGGAATATGTTTTACATATAAATTCATAATCCTTGATGCTAAAACAAAATGAAATATTTTTTTGGAATTTTTGAAATATTAGCCAAGTTCTCGTGACTTTAATAAACTGATTATTAAAGCCGAAATGCATGCTAAAACATGTTCTTGAAGTTTTCTTTGTTGTATGAAAATACAATATGAGTTTTTAGCTTTAAGAGATTTGGCTGTATGCATGAAACAAAAATATTTTTTTTTTATGTTTTGATGAAAACCGGGTATTTTAATACTAGGTTTGTATCTTTACGGTATAAAAATACAATCCAATATTAAGCAAACTTTACTAGAAAAAAACATGGAAAAATTACAATTTTCAAAAAGAATTTTTATTTGAATTGGTCTGGACCCAGCTATTCGAGCTGAGCCTAGCCATGAACAGTGGCTCTCCACTGTTCACATGCTACGTAAACAGTGGAGGTTGGGGGTGAGACGAAGCTGGAGAAGAAAAGGAAGAGGAGAAGGGCTGACCTGTGGTGGCTGTTGTCGTTGGCAGAGCTGCTGTAGGCGACAGGCAGCGGTGCTGGTGGTTTGCGGTGATTCTTCTCCCTTTTCCTCTCTGTTTTTTTCGTCTGTAAACCTCCCTTGTTTTTTCTTTTCTTTTTATTTTTTCTTTCGGTCCCTCCGACCTCTCCTTCTTTTCTTTTTCCTTCGGTCTTCAGAGCCTCTCCTCTGTATTTATAGGAAAAACAGGGGAGAGAGAGGCAGGGGTGGCCACTGTGCAGTCGCCCCAAAAACTGCCAGAGGGGCACGTCCCCTTGTTTTTTCCACACCGTGGTCGGCCACGGGTCAGAGCTTAGGCAAGTGGGGGCTTTGGGTCGGTGTCTTTTTGAGTTCTAGGTGAGAGAGGGAGAGGGGAAGGCTGCTGCTTCTTCTTCCCCTGCCTTGCGCATCTAGGGGAAGAAGAAGACCCATAGTGCCGTTCAAAACAACACCGTTTCGGGCTTCTTTTTTTTAATGAACAGTGGATTAAACGGCGTTATTTTGGACAAAACCCGCCGTTTCATTTAAAAGGAAATGGTGGCAAAATTGTGTCAAAGTCCAAATCAGTCTTCAATTTGTAATTTGTTCAATCAAGTCCTAAATTGCAATTTTGATTTTCAAAAATCAATTCAATTGTATACTTGCCAAATTCAATTGTCACCCCTGAAGTTGGTCGCCTTTTTCACTTTAGTCCTTTGTCTCTGATTTATGCAATTTGATCCTCAATTGATCAATAAACTTCTAATTTCTTTAATTTGGCGCCTGATTCCGTCAATTACAGCCCCTCTATTTACGCGCCTTTTCTAGTTTAGTCCTTGATTTCAGATTTCTTCAATTAAGTCCCAATTGGCCATCAAACTTTAATATTTGTGCAATTAAGTCCCTAATTTGACCAAATCAACTCTAAAACATTATAATTTAACCCCAGAACTTTAGTTTCTCCCAATTAAAGCTCAAATTGACTTCAAAATCAATTTTTCTTGCAATCAAACCCTTCATAAATTCAATTAAACCTTCAATAAAATTTAATTGAGTCCATAAACATCTGATTTTGGACTTTTCTTTCTCAAATTAAATTTTCTTTGTCAACAAGGCTCTCATTAGTCAATGATATACTGTCAAATTTCAATCCTTGTATTTTTGAACCTCCTCAACCAATTTTTAGTCATTTTCTAGGCGCTCTGATGTTCTCTTTTCACTGCTATTATTTTTTCATTTTCTTCCGAATATATTTTTGATTTTTTTGGCATTTTTTTCTTTTTTGTGCGGGGACTAAAAACTGGGTTACAACAAAGGGAACCCATGTTAGGAGGAGTTTTGGGATGTCATATGTTAATGATGAATGAATTGGGGGTGGTAGGAAGTTTACTAATAGGGGAAGCATGATAACTTGATAGTAGAAAACTTCGTGAATCAAATGCATGTGTTATGTGAGGTGGAAACGAATTTATTAACCACAGATATAGCCTATGGTTTTTCTTAGGAGGAGTTACAAAATATAGGAAAAACGTAGAAATAGTTGTCTTAAAAGAAGAAGGGAAATAAGGATAATTGAAAGTTCATCTAAAACCATTAACAAAAACTGGACAGAGTCGTCACATCGATTCCAGAAAGGATTCGAACCTAGAAATAATAAAATTCAGGGATGGTTTCTTCATAGAAGTTATAGCCAAGGATGTTAGCTTTCCAATGAATTTGACCTTAGTGGCATTAGGGGTAGAATCTGGTTTCCTTCACTTCAAAAAATGTGTAATGATGTGGTTCAAAAGGAAATAAGCCATATTTGAAACCAAATTTGTGATGATAGTTATGATTTAATAAAGAATAGTGATCTTAAGAGGTGTAATGGGAAACACAAATGTAAAGGAAGCAATTGTTAAAAAGAAGTCAACATTGTCATTATTATTATTATTATCATTTTTATGAGAAATGTAACTTAAGTAAGAAATGATGTGGTATACTTGTGGAACTAGGAGGGACCATAAGAGGGGTATAACAACAACAAGGGAGTGCGAGCTAAGGTTTTGCAGCAGGTAGGTGTTCTATACCTATACTTTCTTAAAGAACAATAATTTTGGTAATCTGTTCAATTCTTGGATTTTATATCTATGGGTGAAGCCATAAAGAGAAAAGATAAGGTGAAATCAGCGAGAAATGAAAGTAGACTTGATTAATTGATTTGATAAAAAAAATGAGCTATATTAATGGACTTCATTGATGATCGCTTCTTGAATTTGATTAGTCGGTCTCGAGCATGGGAGGCTAATGATGTTAGTAAAGTTTACTAACATTGACATGATCATTCCAGAAAATAAGAGATACTGAACTTGATTAACTATTCGGGTTAAAAATAGTTAATGATATTGACAGGTGACGTTGATATCGACAATCAAATGAAACTTGATTAGCTGATGTGGAAGCTAATGATGTCAAGAATCTTTGACATCAACATTCCCATAAATACTCCAAGGTGTTATGAAAAATTGATTAACTATTTTGGGTTGGAAATAGTTAATGACATTAATTGGTCGCGTTTATGTCGACATTTACAATGAACTTGATTAGTCCCGGTAAGGGCGACTAATGACACTAATGAGATTCATTAGTGTCGGCATTACCTTCCAAGTTTTGGGAAGAAATGTTATGATTGCATTATCAATGAAGAATGATTGAGGGTGTTAATGAAATGGGGATCGACATTTTGAAAGAATTAGTTCTCCGACCTTAAAAATATGGATATTGGTTAAAATTTGTGTAATGAAAAAAAAGAGGAAGGAAATGTTTAGTGATTCCTAGAACAATAAATTCAGAAGTATTAGATGGAAATTATGTAAACCCCCGTAAATAAAATAAAAAACATAGGATCGAAGTAATAAGGTCTCGATGAGTAATGGAGATTCAGTATGAAATAAAAGAATAAATAGTAGGAATGATAATAAATGTGTCATGTGAGAGAGAGAATAATCTCCATAAACAAATTTAAAGGTATCGTTGAAGTCGAAATGAGAGTCATGATTTTTAGTTTAAAACTCGTAATGTTGGTGAAAACAATGACGAGTTTCATTAGATAAAAGAATAAGAAAAAATGAGAAGATATGTAAACCTTGATAAAAAAAAAAACTTATTTCGACAAATTAGTGATAAATGTGGTAATATTGAATTTATTAAGCATAAATTAAGGGAAATGTCATGAGAATCTAAGTAAATAAAGTAATGCATGAAATTCAGATTTTAGCGTAAAAGACACTGTTTGTCTAGTTTTACAGTGTTAATAATATATCTCAATCCGACCGTTTGATCGGGCTGAAATTTTATAAAGAATCTCCAGACTTATTGGTTTATCTTAGGTTACAAAAATTTCATGTCAATCGGTGTTTGGGAAGGCTCTATAAGAGTACTCAAAATTGGGTAAATTGAAGAAAATGACACAAAGGGCAATAATAATGGCATTTTAGTAATTTTATATAAAACAATATCCCCCTCTCCTCCTTTAAACACAACTCATGTTCTCTGCAAAAGGAGAAAATAGGAGGGAGACCAGTTTTCTCCCATCTTCTTCATCTCCTCTCCATTTCTTCAAGTTAAATCAAAAGGGAGTGTTCTTGGGAGGATTGTATCTAAGAAAACAAATCAAGTTACCATACTAAAAGAGTTATAAAGCTTGAGAAAAACAAAGAGTAGGAGCTGGAACTTGAAATATGAGGACATGAGTTTTGTAGATTTTTGCAAGAATTCATTGAAATAAGTTAAGGTTGCAAAGGTAAACAACATACCCTTTAGTAATTTTGTTTTTCTCTCTTATTCTTGCATGAGAAGAAGAAAACCTCCAATTTTAAAATTCTAGGGTTCATGTAAATATTTTGGGGGAATAGTTGTTCTTGTGAATTTCGAGATTAATTGCATGATAATGGCTTGATTTGCAAAAAAAAAAAAATAGAAGGAATAAGTTGATTTGAAACTATGGGTTTTGGTAATATTTTAGTTACTAGAAAACCTAACGAGTCCCTATTATAGGAAATATTATAAAATAAGAAATATTATGTTTCCTCTTGTATAGTTTTATTCTATGTAATAGGTTACACCATAACATATATACAATGCTCTACTTATATAAATAGTAGAGGAATTGCCCTGATTAAAGTTACTCACCAAATTATTACAAATCTCTACTTTAACTTGGTATCAGAGCCTCTCTACCTTAAATAGGTTTTTTTTCTTCTACTTTGTTGCAGATTCTTCTCCCTACCGCGATCCCTGCTCATTTATTTTCTACTGCAGATCCATCTCTCTGCTGCCTATTATTCGCCCTCTGCTACAGCCTCGTTGTCAACATCTTTTTCTCTATCTGGGCACTTTGCTCGGTCCTTTCCTGATCTGGACTTGTGCGTGGATCTCTCCACATATTCTCTTCCACAGCAGACCTCCATTGATCCGCCTTCTGCTCTGCCACCCATTCGGCAGCATCCCATGGTGCTGCGTCCTAGACAGCAAAAGATTGCCAACATCAGCTCTGCTTCTGCTCCCTCTCTGCTAGTTTCAGCTCCACGGGTAATGTTTCCCTCTACTTTTGAGCCTCTGAGTTTTAAGGAAGCTGACCAGTACTTGTGTTGACATACTGCTATGAAGGATGAAATTGCAGCCTTACATGCCAACGTCACTTGGTCATTGGTGCCGTTTGATCCATCTATGAACATTGTTGGTTGTCGATAGGTGTATAAAATCAAGCGTCGAGCTGATGGGGCCATTGACTATTACAAGGCTCACTTGGTTGTACGAGGGTTCACTCAACAGGAAGGTATAGATTATTTAGAAACCTTCAATCTTGTTGTTAAACCGACTACCATTCGGTTGGTCCTCACGATTGTAGTCTCATAAGGATGGCAGATTCGGAAACTTGATATTCATAATGCTTTCCTCAATGGTTCACTTCGCGAGGTTGTTTACATGCAACAACCCCAGTCTTTGTCAACTCTACTTTGCCCACTCATGTATGTCGCCTTCACAAATCTCTCTATGGCTTAAAACAAGCATTGCAGGCCTGGTACATGCAACTGAGTGATTTCCTCCTGATTATTAGTTTTCAGGCTTCAAAGGTTGATACCTCCTTGTTTATTCTTAATGTGAATCATGCTATCTGTTACTTACTTGTCTATGTGGATGACATCTTACTTATCAGTAATAACTCTGAATTGATTCATTGCCTCATTACCTTACTGAGTTTGGAGTTTAAACTTCGTGATCTGGGTCATGCACATTATTTTTTGGGGATTGAAGTTGCTCCCACCAGTGTGGGTCTTGCGCTTAGTCAACATAATTATGTTCTTGATATTCTAAGTCGTGCGGGTATGTCATCGTGTAAACTTGTTGATACACCAGCTTCTATTTCCAAACTTGATCTACAGCCTATTGAGTTGATTTTGGATCCCACTCCCTTCCACCAAATTATTGGTGTTCTTTAGTATCTCACATTTACTTGACTAGACATCTGATATGCTGTAAATAAGGTATGCCAATTTATGCATGTTCCTACCAAAGGTCATTGGGCCGTTGTTAAGCGTATCCTGCGATACTTGAAAGGTAGTCCTCCTTTGGTCTCCACCGTACTCGTGACTCTGCTTTGACTCTTCATGGTTTTATTGATGCTGATTAGGCCAATAGTATTGATGATCAAAAATCCACGGGTGGATACATTGTATTTCTTGGCATCACTCCCATTTTATGGAAATATGGCAAGCAACACATTGTTGCTTGCTCCTCCACTGAAGCAGAGTATAAGGCCTAAGCTGATGGTACTGTTGAGGTTCTTTGGCTCTGTTATCTTTTGTCAAATTTATGTCTCTCCTAGTTCTGCTACCACTATCTAGTGTGATAATTTGGGTGCTACTTATTTGTCTGTTAATCCTATCTTTCATGCTCATACGAAACATGTTGAGGTCGATTATCACTTTGTTCGTGATCGAGAGGCTGAGAAGGAGATTTAGATTCGCTTCATCTCCTCCAAAGATCAATTAGTCGATGTTCCTCTGCTTTTGCTTCTCTACATCCCAAGCTTCATATGGATAACTCACTTTTAGCTTGAGGGAGTGTATTATAGAAAATATTATAAAATAAGAAATATTATGTTTCCTCTTGTATAGTTTTATCCTGTATAATAGGTTACACCATAACATATTTACAATGCCCTACTTAAATAAATAGTAGATAAGCTGCCCTGATTAAGGCACTCACGGGTAAAGGGATTAATTGCAAAAATAAAAGGTATTAGCACCCCTAATATACCTTACCTAAAACAAACTGTATTGTTTATTTGTCTAATATAAACTAAAGTATTGTTGTGTTTTCTAATCATTGATCTGTCTAATATTAAAGAAAAATCATTCTCAATAAAGAGATTTTTATCTTATTAGGTTAAAAACTTAACCATTCTATTGCCGAAACATGAAAAAAAAAACAACTGTCTTTTTATTTAATTTTAGAAATATATCTTACGTATAATCTTATAATTCCATATTAAACAAAATGTGGTTCTTCCGATCACAAGTTTATATTCCAAGATAATTGTTCTATCAAGACTAACAAGAACGTTCTTAAGATCGTCAGTTATTTCTTCATCAGTTCAACATCCAATCTGCTCAATACTGTTACTTACAATTTTTCTTTAGGAAGAAAAAAGAATACAGTGCTTATAACTGGGAAGGGGGTGCTACCAGATCTTCAGTTTTCCTCAATAAATTTTGTAAGATTATCTAATTGCTTCAAGTACGACACTTGGAATAGGATTTTGAAGTCCAAGTAAGTTCTTAGTGAAAGCTGGATGCTGTAAAAACAGAACACTACAAAAGACATTAACCTAACCAACCTGTGTTACCCAGAATCCCGCTTTTTGATCGGTGAATTTCCAAACCATGTTTAATAACTATAATTTTGAGGATATCAACGTATTTAAGCTAAGGTAGTGGAAGACTTTAATCAATGAGGCAATTTCTGAAAATTTCTTTTCTAAATAAAAACTAAATATTTTTCATTAAAAAATATAAAAATGGTCATGGTAAGTACTGTTAGCTGATCATGACTATTTTTTTATATATATAATAAGCTGATCATGACTAATTAATCGAAGGGATTTGTGAAAATGCAGCATTAAATAGCAACAAGATGTGGAAAGCATGTAGGAATATGCCCTGGAAAAATTAATTACGTAAAGGGAAATAGTTTTCATTTCGAGATAAAAAGGTTAATTACAAGTAAGAACTGGAGCGCTGTATAAAGGAGGGCTCCGTGAGTGAGGAAAGATGAAGTCGTGTTGTGTGCAAGCAGCATAAGAAGAAAGATGAACTAGGTTTGACCAACCTTGACAGGCATTCAGTTAAGCTACCAATTAATTTCTGCTGGCTAAAAGGTGCCAATAAACAATGAATTGAACTAAATACTCAACAATAAACAAGGTCCCATTGGAAAAAATGCTCCTCGAATTATTAACAAATACACTAAAAGAACTCGACTGAGCAATATTCATATAATAACCTAATTTAAAATAGAGAGATACTACTGAAAGTTAAGAGAAGAGATGGGAGGAAAAGCTGAATAGAAACAAAAGCATTTCACACCTTTAAAGTTTGAAAGTTACTGAAGTTTAAAGGAGATAATTGAAGGGAGGAGATGAGTGAAGGCGGTGAGAAAAAATATAATAGAAAGAAGGGCAAATGTTATTTATATCAAAAATATTTTAAGATTATTTATATTTAGTAGGCTTATGTAGGTTTAGCAAATTTTAAATATCTAAATCTGTACCTGATTTATGATATGTATTTATTAAATTATTTAATTTATTATCATTTATAATATCTATATTAATTAACTTTGAGTTGAATAATTTAAATTTTAAAGATACCCATTATTTTTTAATAGCCTGCCTTAGTATTTCTAGTACAATTTCATCAATAATCCAAAGGGACTAAAAACTTATACAAAAGCATAGCAAACATATTACACGCCCTCTCCTTTGGAGAGGGCTATATTGATATTTATCTAAATTTAAAACACTTTCACACTACAAAAGTAGGAAAAAAAAATTAAAGGACAAATAAAAGTTAAAAGAAAGAAAGAAAGAAAGAGCACTGGTGGATGCCATTAATTGTGCAATCCAACGGCCACTCTCTTCTAAAAAAAAAAAAACGCCAGTCAACGGCTACTTTTGCGTCAACTAAACAACAAGAGGAACTTCAGAAGAATGGGCTTCTTTCACTCACGCGGATTCACACCAAGAAAAGCTTGAAGCTTGAAGCTTTGCATTTAATGGAAGAAATTGAGCCTAGAGGTCTAAGTAGCTTTTGGGACCCAATTTCTTGGAATCACATCTCTTGCAGACAGTGCTCTTCCTGTTGATAGTGTTGTTAACTTCACAGATAATGGTGCTTTCAAGGGTCCCCTAATAACACACCAATTTGCACCCCACAGGTGATTCATCTCTAGCCACTCAGTGCCACCTGCCTGCCAATACAAATGTAAAAACAATGAGAAAATCGTCGAACTTCTATTTTGCACATTGAGATTTATAGCTTTATTTTCTTCACCATTTAGTTAACTTTTTCAGATACTTGAATCCAGTTTTGTCCTCGTATTCTTTTTTCAGATACTTGAATTTCAATGCCTCCCAATGGTCATTTTATGAGTGGTCCATTTGTCACATGCAATAAAATAGTTGGATAGAAAGGATAAAAACAAAGCAGGAAACAAAGTGTGCTTTTGGGTCATTGAGCAAAATGGCACCAGTGGCAGGCATAAAATAAAGCAAATGTGTGTATATTTCTTTCTTTCGTTAACTACTTAAGAAAGTGCACAATTTACTTAATAAAGATGTGTTGATGATGGACAATGCCATTTGATTATGGGAAATGTCTTCCCCTCGGCAAATTAAAGGTCTAAGATGATGAAATGGGCACTACTTTGATGATCTAAAGTAGCACGTTTAGGCAATTTGTCGCATGTGAAATACGTCACGGCGATCGTCCACCACTCAGGTATATGTAAAGGTCTATCTGGCAAATGTGAAGAGACAAGAAATTCTTGTCTCTTATCAGTAGAAAATTTGAATGGGAGTCACCACCTAGTATTCTTGTCATTAGGAACTCTAACTGGTCTCAGAGATTGAGTACGAAGACTAGTTGTATAAAGGGAAGGTATTAGCACCCCAACTACACCCTACCTAAGGTAAGCCGCATTGTTTTTTTGTCTGATAAAATCTAAAGTCTTGTTGTGGTTTCTAATTGTCGGTCTGTCTACGGTTTAAGAAAAGTCCTCCTCTATAAAGAAATTTTTATCTTATTGAGTAAAAACCTAATTGTTCTATGTTGTCAATAGAAAATATATTTTTAATAACGGGAATATGTTTTACGTATAAATTCGTAATCCATGATACTAAAACAACATAAAATAATTTTTTTTTGTTTTTGATATTTTGGTCAATATTGTTTTCTTGACTTTAATAAACTAATTATTAAAGCCAAAATGCATGCTAAAACTTTTTTTTTTTGTGTATGAATAACACAATATGATTTTTTAGCTTTGAGACACTTGGCCGTATGCACAAAAACATTTTTTAAAATTTTTTTAAGTTGATAAAAACCAGGTATTTTAATACCGAATTTGTATTTTTGACAACATAAAATACAGACCGATATTTAAACAAGATAGCGTAAAAAAAATGCTGGGAAATCACAAAATGTTAAAAATATATATATTTTTTGCTAGGTCGGACCCGGCCCACCATTGTTAGGCTGGACTAGACTCAACCCAAGATCCATCAGTTGGTTACTGTGCATGAGCAAAGTAACCAGCTTCACCTCGCTTGCAGAGACGTGCACCGTGCACATCCTACATGGCGAGGGAAGAAACGAAAGCAAGAGGGGCAGAAGGTTTACCTAGAGAAGCCTCAGTCGTCCGTGATGGCCAGCAGTGGCGGTGGTTCCAGGCGGCGACGGTGTTGGTGGCAGCTCCTCCTCTGTTTTTTCTTCTCGTTTTTGTTTTCCTTTTCTCTTCCTCTCTCTGTTTTTTTCCTTTCCTTCTCTCCCTTTATTTTCTCTCTTCTCTCTTCATTTTCTCTCCTCTCTCCTCTCACTCCTGCTTTTTTCGTCTCCCCTGTATTTTTAGGAAAAACCAGGGGAGACATATGGACGGGGCGACCACTGTGCAGCCGCCTTATGACTGCCCGAGGAGGCACGTCTCCTCCATTTCTCCAACACGTGGTAGGCGACGGTTTAGCTTAGCAAGTGGGTGTCCTTGGTTGGCATTTTTTTGAGCTTTTTAGAGGAAGAAAAGTCAGTGAAAACAGGGAAACAAAACTTTATTTTTCCCCTGTTTTCTGCGTGTACAGGGGAAGAAGAAAGGCTACAGTGTCGTTCAAAACAACACCGTTTTGAACTCTCTCTCTCTCTCTCTCTCTCTCTCTCTAACATTGTATGAAACGACGTCGTTTTAGCCAAAATCAGTCTTTAATTTGTGATTTGTTCAATCAAGTCCTCAATTACAATTTTGATTTTAAAAATCAATTCAATAGCATCCCTGCCAAATTCAATCGCTGGCCTTGAAGTTGGTCGCCTTTTCAAATTTGGTCATTGGTTTGTGATTTATGCAATTTGACCCTCAATTGATCAATAAACTTCTACTTTCTTCAATTTGGCCCCTGATTCGGTTTAATTACAACCCTTCTATTTCGCGTGTTTTTCATTTTGATCCTTGGTTTCGAATTTCTTCAATTAAGTCCCTAATTGGCCATCAAACTTCAATATTTATGCAATTAAGCCCCTAATTTGACCATATTAACTCTGAAAAATTATAATTTAACCTCAGAACTTTAATTTCTTCCAATTAAAGCCTAAATTGACTTCAAAATCAATTTGTTTTGCAATCAAACCCTCCATAAATTCAATTAAACCTTTAATAAAATTTAATTGAGTCCATAAATGTCTGATTTTGGACTTTTCTTCCTCAAATTGAATTTTCTTTATCAACAGGGCTCTCATTAGTCAACAGAATACTGTCAAATTTTAATCTTTGTATTTTTGAACCTCCTTAATCAATTTTTAACCATTTTTTGAGCGTTCTAGCATCCTCCTTTCACTGTTATATTTTTTTATTTTTCTTCCGAATATATTTTTGATTTTTTTGCATTTTCTTCTTTTTATGCGGGGACCCAAAAATAGGTTACAATAGATGCCCCCTCTTTACAATACTTACAAAGCAAAGACTTTGCGTAGTAAGTTTTGTAAAGATAAACAAAACTATATTTCTGACACTGATCTTCTCAAAGTTCGGTTGACTAGAAACCTCATTCGGCGATTCATTTGTATCAAAGCTAAAATTTAATGTATGGTTGGGTTAAACTAAGATTCCTTTCACCAATCCCCTTTAACCAGAACCGAAATCTTGTGTGGTTGGGCTAAACTGAGATTCCTTTCGCCAATCCCCTTTAACCGGAACTGAAATCCTATATGGTTGGGCTAAACTGAGATTCTTTTCACCAATCCACTTTAACCGGAACCAAAATCATGTGTGTGGTAAGGCTAAATTAAGATTTCTTTCGCCAATCTCCTTTAACAAGAACCCAAATCCTATGTGTGGTTAGGCTAAATTGAGATTCCTTTTGCGAATCTCCTTTAACCATAACCAAAATCCTGTGTGTGGTAAGGCTAAATTGAGATTCCTTTCGCCAATCCCCTTTAACCAGAACCCAAATCTTGTGTGTGGTTAGGCTAAACTAAGATTCCTTTCGTCAATCCCTTTAACCAGAACCCAAGTCCTGTGTGTCCAAACCCTTTGTTTTTTGAAGAAAGACGGTCTATTTTCACAGGCGACCTGCCCATGCACTCACACTTACCCTGATCTATTTTCATGGGCGACCTGCCCATATATACTCAAAGTGGTCTATTTTCAGGGGCGACCAACCCACACACTCACACTTACCCTAGTCTATTTTCATGGGTGACCTGCCCAAGTAGAAAAAGAAAGAGTGGTCTCATTGTAATGGGTAACCTACCCATATAAAAAAAAACATGGAGAATGGTCAAATTGTAATGGGTGACCAACCCAGGTGGAGGAATGGTCTCATTGTAATGGGTGACCTACCCAGATAAAAACATGGAGAAGTTGGTTGAATTGTAATGGGTGACCTACCCAAAAAAAATAGATGGCGAGGGTTCAAAGGCACACTCGAAAGGAGGTAGGGTTAGAAAACGCACTACCCAAGAGATGGTGGCTCAAAGGCTCACTCAAAAGGAAGTGAGGGCTCAAAGGCGCACTCAAAACGAAGCGAAGGCTCAACGACGCACTTGAAAAGGAGGTGGTGTTAGAAAATGCACTGCCCAAGAAGTGAGGGCTCAAAGGTGCACTCAAAAGGAAGTAAGGGCTCAACGGCGCACTCAAAAAAGAGGTAGGGTTACAAAACACACTACCCAAGAAGTGAGGGCTCAAAGGCGTACTCAAAAGAAAGTGAAGACTCAAAGGTGCACTCAAAAGGAAGCGAGGGCTCAACAATGCACTTAAAAGGACGTAGGGTTAGAAAACGCACTACCCAAGAGATGGTAGCTTAAAGACACAATCAAAAGGAAGTGAGGACTCAAAAGTGCACTCAAAAGAAAGCGAGGGCTCAATGGCACACTCGAAAAGGAGGCAAAGTTAGAAAACACACTACCTAAGAGGTGATTGTGTAACACCAATCTGTCAATGATTGATTTTTTTTTTTGTTTTAAACTAATCAATGCATTTAAGAATTTTAAAAACATAATGTCAAATTCATTAAGCTTAGAATATGCCATATAGGTCCAGATTTTTTGTACTACAGTACTATAAATTGGGTAATGTGAACCAAACTAAACTCAAAAAATCAACTTGGTTTTATGCGATTGCAAGGAAAATAGTAGAAATTGTGCTTAGAAGAAGAGCATTTCTTCCAAAAAGCCAATTTATTGGCTTAATTGTGAACAAAGGAAAAAAAAAGACAAAAAATAATGAACTTTTAGACTAATGTGCTATTCATTATAAAAGAAAACGTGGACGGTTAACAGGACTTCTTCCATTAACTACCTTAAGAGTTTGACCGAAAAAACCGAGAAAAAAAGATCTAAAATTCTGACACTACCAAAAATATAGCACGAAAGAAAAATTACAAAAGATAAAACTCATAGCGGGTATAGTATGCTCTTACCGTCACTACCATCACCGTCAGGACTGCCGTACTAGGTGGTATTGATCGGTTTCCGATGTAAGTCTGCCACATTATGGTGAATATGATATTGCTGTCCAAAAACTACTAAAAAACACTTCAAGAACACCACAACATATAACCCTAAGAGCTCCATTGTGGGCCAAAAGGGTCTCTCTAAGAAATACATGGCGCCACCAATCACCACCGCACCACCACCAGCACCTCTACTTGACAATGTCACATTCATGGTGCAGAACGCAAGAAAAATAGTCAAAGAGCAGTCTTCTTACAACCTTTGACGACAGTTCCTGGAAACAAAAACACTAAACTTGCTTAGGATGTAGTTTGATAATATTATGTATGCAGTTTTATTCGAAGGAGACTAAATTTTAATGTACCACGTTAGTTAGTAGATATTTTAATGTAGAATTTGGCAAAGAGTCTTAATTTGCAGAGAAAAAAACCCTAATAATTTCTCCTCAACGAGGATGGCTGACAATAATTTAATTATCTCTACAAAAAACCCATGATTGTCAATAATTAGGGATTTATAAAACCATCATGCATTTGATTTATTTTATAATTAATGAATGATGCAAATGACTTAATCACTACCATTAAACAAAATAGGATGAAGGTGGAAGATAGAATACATTAGCAGTCATAATATATACTAGATAAATAATTTATCCTCCTATATATTTTATATACAGGATATAGGTTGTATTCCAGGACAAAATCACATGCAAAAAGCATACCATTAATTTCTCTATTATGATAATTTTTTTATTTAATATTGCGGTGTTGGTTTAAAAATATATTAAAGTAATTTTTTTAATTTTTAATATTAATATATCAAAACTATAAAATATTAAAAAGAATTATTTAATATTTTTTCAAATCAAATATATTTTTAAAATGTAATTAAATATAACTACAAACACAAAAAAAAAAAAAACTGTGATGTGATTTCTTTTGTCAAATGAAATTCTATCATAATCTCAAGAAACTTAAATTAAGTACTTGAGAAGAAATGGCTAAAAAGTTGCCAATAATTGAACTTTTCGTGACCCATGGAGGCAAAATTTTGTCTAGCATTTGTACCTTATCTAATCAATAAATGGACCACCCAATTGGATTTTAGGATAGACCCAATAAAAGAGTTTTAATTATTTTTGTAATACTCCATGATGTAAGACATGACTCGAATTCGGACAACTAAATTAAATTCCAATTTATATAGTTACAAACATGCACGGCCTGCAAAATCATATTATTAATTTTTTCATATCAACTAATAGAAATCAGTTATGACATTATCTCCACCAATATAATATTGTTGCTAATTAACCCTAAAAGTTGTAGCTCAACTGGTCAATTATTGAGTTTGCTCTCTAAAGTTTATAGTTCTAGTCTCACAAATCTCAAGACTACTGGAGACTTACATAGCTGTTAACTTCAGGACCCGTATGATTAATCGAGGTACACACAAACTGGCCCGGACACTAATGTTAATTTTAAAAAAATATTGTTGCTAATCAGTGGATTATGCAACAGTAGTTAAGAAAATCAATAGAAACAAAGGGCGTGGCCTTGTGGGTGACGAGAGAGGCAGCTTCCATCAAAAAAAAAAAATTTAAAAATTGATTCTCTTTTGTTCTTTCTTTTCAGTAATGGGAATCCGTGACATGATCCAATGCCCAAAAATTCTGGAAGATGATGCTGTCTACGAGGGAAACTCCAAATTTTATAAAAAAAATGTTGGAAGAGTTTCATCTCCACAGATTTTCAAAGAGGGATTTATATAAAAAATGTTGTTTGTCCACAAGCTTGAACACCGCATGTGACAACTTGTTAGCTGGTTGATTTATAATCTATTTTAACAGCATGGCATAGATTTTGATAATATTATGTAAGCAGTTATGATTGGAGGAGACAAGAAGTACTACGTTAATTAGCAGATATTTTAATGTAGAATTTGGCAAAGGGTCTTAATTTGAATAGAAAAAAAACCCTAATAATTCTCCTCAGCGAGGATATATGGCTGACAATAATTTAATTTATACAGCCACAATTCCTTCATCATTTTAATTATCTCTGAAAAACAAAACCCATGATTGTCAATTAGTGAATTATAAAAGCATCATGCATATGATTTATTTTATAATTAATGAATGATGCATATAACATAATCACTACCATTAAACAAAATGGGATGAAGGTGGAAAATATAATACAATAACTAGCAGTCATAATTAATATTAGATAAATAATTTATCCTCCTCTATTTGCATACAGGATATAGATGATGGCACATGCTTAAATTTCATGATAATATATTTAAACATAGATGATCCTGTCAAGAATAGTTGGAAGTGGGCATCCAAACTCATGCATTATAAGGCCTTAAAAAAGTGCATCGAAAAAATCAAGCGTTTCGTGCTCTTAAAATACGATTTGAATGGGCCAGAGGAAAAGAAATTCTGAATTTTGCTTGATAAAAACCTTGTGATATATTACTATAATGTGAACAATGATTAAATGAGATAAATAAGTGCATGAAAAGAGAAAGGGAACCCTTGATAGGAGAAGTTTTGGGATGTCACATGTTAATGATGAATGAATTTAGGGGTGGTAGGAAGTTTGCATGATAACTTGATAGTAGAAAATTTCGTGAATCAAATGCATGTGTTATGTGAGGTGGAAATGAATTTATTAACCACAAGTATAGCCTATGGTTTTTCTTAGGAGGAGTTATAAAATATAGGAAAAACATAGAAATAGTTGACTTGAGAGAAGAAGGGAAATGAGGATAATTAAAAGTTCATCTAAAACCATTAACAAAAACTAGATAGATTCATCACATCAATTCCAGAAAGGATTTGAACCTAAAAATAATAAAATTTAGGGATGGTTTCTTCATAGAAATTATAGCCAAGAATGTTAGCTTTCCAATGAATTTGACTTTAATGGCATTAGGGGTAGAATTTGTTTTCCTTCACTTCAGAAAATGTTTAGAGTCGTGTCTTAGGGTTCAAAAGAAAATAAGCCATATTTGAAACCAAATTTGTGATGATAGTTATGATTTAACAAAGAACAATGATCTTAAGGAGTGTAATGGGAAACACAAATATAAAGGAAGCAATTGTTAAAAAGAAGTCAACATTGTTGTTATTATTATTATCGTTATTATGAGAAATGTAACTTAAGTAAGAAATGATGTGATAACCTGATGTCGTACCCTCACGAGAGCTCGACATCGTGGCAACCCTTCCCGGAGCGGGGATGGATGTTGGGGTTTTTGTTTTGTGAAAAAGGGAGTCGCCACTTAGTATTATAGTTACTAGGAAACTTAACTAGTCTTTCAGAGATTCTAAGGCAAGGGACTGGTTGCGTAAAGGGAAGGTTTTAGCCCACCTAAGGTAAGCTGTTTGGTGCTTGGCTTGCCTATAATTGTTATGGTGTTGATATTCTCTAATCCCATCAGTTTCCTAGGATAAGTTTGTTGTGATGAATAAACTTGGGTTCGAAGTCTAAGGGAAAGAACCCTTGGAACCCTTGGCTAATATGGGTCATACCTTTAGATATGTCTATAGAGTGCCAAAGAGAAACGGTGCAGATCTCTTGAAGTCTATGCTTGATAATTTATGAATTTAGAGACAGCTAAAATAGAAATCTAAGAAGATTCAATGTGCTTAAGAGCTCATTTTTCCCTTAGTATTTCAAGTGTTTGCGACTCATAAATCGCAAGGAAGAGAAAAGAAAAAAAAAACTAAGTTAGAAATCTAAGGAAATTCAAGGTGCTTTAAAAGCCTATTTTTGCTTTAGTATTTCATATTTTCATGACTCATAAATTGTGGAATCAAAATTTAAAATGTCCCCAATTATAATTGAAACTTCTTTCAAGGATACGCAATTAAATTGTTCTAAATAAAATTTTAGGCATAAATCTGTCCTTATGTGATGTGCCGTGAATGATTCGAAATCCGGCAACAATGAATCTGATGAAAATGGATGAAGGATGGGTCTGGTTGTGTTGTCTTTCTTTTGGTGTTTAGGCTGGATTATAGTGATTATAAGGTAAAT
>Ga0325410_1002970_pt1:0-17500 | contig 19044 bp, 13 predicted proteins | sample PopdelMetagenome_16_FD_206182 | JGI IMG/M metagenome (GOLD analysis project Ga0325410, IMG submission 206182) | Populus deltoides microbial communities from Bellville, Georgia, United States - Xylem-PdIQD-R3 | ecosystem: Host-associated > Plants > Phyllosphere > Stem > Wood/Secondary... | reverse complement strand
GGGAAAATGAATTCCTGGAAACAAACAAGTCACTAGTGTCATTTTAGATTTTTAAGGTTATTATTACTATTATACCCCTATCACTTATAATTTATTACAAAAAGATTCTGGGGTGTAATTCATGTATTTACTTATGCCTTTCATTCCTTATTATATTTTTGCTTTTGGGATAGAATTACAATCTTGTCTCTCCTTATATAAAATATTAATTTTATATTTTAAAATTTAAATACAGATTATATTAATTGTAGAATTAATTTTCTTAATAGGATTAGGATTGAATTAAAAATGTTTCGTTCAAAATTTGTTTGTGTTTTGTAATATCCTAATTGGTTTAGGATTTAATTAAAATGTTTAGAAAAAAATAATTTTTCTAAAATAAAAGGAGTTTTTAAGCCGGAAAACTTTTATTTAATAGATCCTAATATAGTTTTTAAGATGTTAATAAGAACTTTAATATGATTAATGTTCTTATTAAAATTTCAAAATTGTTTTTAAGAAAAACATGTATTAAATAAATTTTATTATGTTTGAGAAATTATCAACTATTTTAATAATTATGTACCTTAAAAAGTTGTTTGAAGCAATTAATAGAATTGAGAGGTAAGAAACCTCTAATAAATTGTTTCACTGCAAGAAGACAATGAGTTTCTCGATGAACACCCATGTATTGAGGATGATTGACTATTTAAAAAAATTGGATCAATTAGGATTTTTCATAGACCATTAGTCAAGCGTTGAATTGGTCTTGCAATCCAAGCATAAAAGCCCACTTAGGGCATTAAGAATAAGAGCTTGTCATCATTGTGGCAAGGAAAGCCACTACAAGAGGAGCTACAAAGATTATCTTGCAATCATGAAGGCTAAAAAGCTTATTGAAGCTTCTGCTTCATGTGAGTTTATGATTGAATAAAGATAAAGTGGACTTACGAGTTGGCAATAAATCAAGAGTTGTTGTGTTAACTTTACCAAGTGGGCTGTTGATATTAGAACTTGATAATTGTTATTTTGCTCTAGTACTTTCTAGAAACTTCGTATCCATTTTTTAATGGATTTAAAATTGTTATTAAGAGCAAATATTGTCCCTTCTATAATAATGATTTTTATAGATCTGGTACTTGTACAAATGGTTTGTATATATCTAATCTTGAAATGCTCAAGTTCAATATAAATTGCAAGAAGAACAAATTAGATAATTAATATCCATATTATTTATGGCATTATAGACAAGGTCATATTAATGAAACAAAGATCACCAAGTTACATAAAGAAAGATATTTAATCCTCTTGATTATGAATCATATGAAATTGGTAAATCTTATTTACTAGGTAAGATGACCAAAACACCATTTATTGAAAGAGTGAATGATCTAATGAATTATTAGGTCTAATATGTACAAATGTATATGGATCAATAACAATTCATCCCATAAATGAATATACATGTTTTATCATTGATGACCATATTTGATATGATAATGTGTATTTGATGAAAGTTTGAATCATTTGAAAGGTTCAAAGAATTCAAAAATGAAGTTGAAATACAAATTGAAGAGTATTAAGATATTTTGATCAGATCGAGGTGGTGAATACTTCAACCAAGATTTTTAAGATTATCTAAAATAGAATGAGATTATCTTATAATAGATACCTCCTAAAAGGAGACATTACACTCTATTGGATATGATGTAGTCCATTATAAGCTATACAAACCTTCCTCTTTTTTCTAGGGCTATGCCCTATAAAATATTGCGTACTTTTAAAAAAGGGTTCCATCCAAATATATTGATAAGACTCCATATAAGATATGAAATGTTAAGAGACTAATCTTGTCATATGTAAAAGATTTGATACATGACACTTACATGAAGCGTATTATATCTAAAAAGCTATGAGCTAAGTCAGATAAATATAAGTTTGTGGGATATCCAAAAGAAACTATTGGATATTATTTATATCATCCCATTAATTAAAAATACTTGTCTAAAAACATGCTACATTTCTAGAAAAAAAATTGTTCTTTAAAAGAGTAATAAGAAGAAAATAAAACTTGAAGAAGTTCAAGAATCACAAACTGAAATTCAAATGGAACCTAAACCCGAGGCTATAATATTAGATGTACAACCTAAAGCTTAACAAACATAAGATCTCTATAGATATGGTAGGAAATGTCATACACACCAATGAGATATGAACTTTTCATGAAAGCTGAAAATGACAAGTTTCTTATACTTGATGAGTTTACTAATTACATGGAACTAATATTTGCTATTAAATCTAAGAAATGGCTTAAGGCCATGAAATCTAAAATGGATTACATGTACACTAACTAGGTATGGACCTTGGTTGATCCATTTTAAAGGATAAAACCCATTGGATGTTAGCTAGTTTTTAAGAGAAAGATTAGCATGAAAAGCAATGTACAAAGCTGGATTAGTTGCCAAATGTTACAAATAAAAACAAATAAGTTGAATTTAATGAGACCTTCTTGTCAATAACTATGTTAAAATCCATGAAGATTTTACTTGTTATAGCTACATACTATGATTATGAGATTTGATAAATAAATATAAAAATTATATTCCTGAATAAGAATCTTTAAGAAGATGTGTATATGACACAACTTGAAAGTTTTGAATCTAAAAAATTTGCCAACAAAGTATGTAATCTATCAAAACTCATTTATGGACTTAAGCAAGCTTCAAGGAGTTAAAATATCTATTTTAATAAGATAATTAAATAGTTTGATTTTATAAAAAAACACGGATGAGGCTTGTGTTTATAAAAAGTTTAGTAGAAGTGGAGTTGTTTTCCTAATATTAAATGTAAAAGTCATATTATTAATAGGAAATGACGTTTCTTTACTCTAGCTAGTAAATATATGGTTTTCCAAGAATTTTTCAAAGAAAGATATGAGAGAAACAACCCATATACTAGGAATAAAGATCTATAAAGATAGATCCAAAAATGTTGTTTGTATTGTCTAAATCCACGTACATAGACAAAATGCTAAAATTATTTAGTATGAAAGGATATTTACCTATTTCATATATGATACATCTCTATAACGATATGTGCCCTAAAACACAAATTTAGAGAGATAAGAAGAAAATGATTCCACATACTACGGATATAAGATCTATAATATATGTGATATTATGTACAAGACCAGATGTATCTTATACTTTGAGCATAAAGGGTAATTTAATTCTAGTGAGAGTCACTAAAAGATAGTTAAAAGTATTCTTAAATACTTAAGAAGAATTAAGATTTTTTTTTTGTCTATGAATGGGATGAACTAGTAGTTCATAGTTATTTAAATGCTAGTTTTCAATAAGATATTGAAAATAGAAAATCCAATGTGGTTATATTTTACTATAAATAATGGTGTTGTAAGTTAGAAGAGTTTCAAATAAATACCAAAATAGATTCTATAACTAAAGTTAAGTACACCTTTATGTTTGAGGGAATAAAAGAGGATGTTTGGATCAAGAAGTTAATCACTAAACTAGTTATAGTTCATAGCATTGTTAATCTAGTAGCCCTGTAATGTGATAACAATGGAGCCATTGCACAAACAAAGAAACCAAAGTCTTATTAATGATCTAAAAATATCCTTAGACAAGTCCTATTGATTGGAGAATTATAAAAAGGAAAGATGTAAAGACAGAGCGAGTATCTATCGTCAACAATTTGATTAAAAGACCTATTTTCATCAAATTTAAACTAGGCCATATCGAATTTTGTTAAACTACATGTCCTTATATGTCTTTCATCATGTATTCCTTTAATCTGTTTTAATTCGTGATTCTATTTGTTTTATTTTTTTAGGTATTTTTCATAACTCATTTTATTTTAATTTTTTTCCACCTTTATCATCTTCCCCTTAATTTAAATATTCACCTTACTTAGTTAATATAATTTTTCCCTTATTAATTATATAAATTTTTCCCATAGGTTTAGAATGAGAATTCATAGGGTGAAGGTCTTGTGGTGAGGAGTAATCAGGAATTTGAGAGAAACAAGTTTAGAAGCAGATCAAGTAATAACAAAGCTCGGTCTAAATTTAGAAAGCGGAAGGACATGCAATGTTATAAGTGTGGGAAAAACAGGCACATAAAACTAGAATTTTTGGAGAAAAAAAAGGATGCTGAGAATAAATAGGGTTTATCAAAATATGTGAATGTAGTGATAAAAGAAGACTCAAAGAGCGATGATGGGGATATAATTTATGTTTCATCCAATTTAGATCATCTCACAGATTCTTGGATACTCGATTTGTCATGCTTTTATCACATGGCACCCAATAAAGATTGATTTGACACCTTCAAACTAGTAAATTCTAGTTCTATTATGATGGGTAATGATGCTTTATGCAAAGTTGTTGGAATGAGGAATGTAAAAATTAAAATGTTTAATGATGTTATTATAATTTTGTGTGATGTTAGACATATATCATATTTAAGGAAGAATATGATTTTATTGGGCACTTTAGATCATAATGGTTTTAGTTTCAAGTTTGAAAGTAAAGTAATAAAGGTATTATAACAATGATGAAACGGTAAAATTTAGCATGAAATATTTATAGATTGATAGGTGTCATATTTGTAGGTAGAGGTGTAGCTGCATAATCTGAGTCAAATAGCACAATCTTGTTGTATATGTGATTAGGCTATATGGATGAACATGAGATGATGGAGCTTTATAAGAAGAATCTATTGAAGGATGTCAAAACAAGCAAGCTTAGTTTTTGCAGGTATTGTGTTATTGGAAAATAAAATAAGATGTAGTTCAACACATAAGACAAAAAAATTATTGACTATGTTAATACAGATGTTTAGGATTCAGTAAAGGTAGCATCACGAGGAAGACATATGTATATCAAGATTTTCGTTGATGACTACTCACAAAAGGTTTGGGCTTACTTCATGTGATACAAGTCATAAAAATTTGTCAAGTTCAGGTGTGTAAAGCTGAAGTAGAAAACTAGACAATGAGGAACATCAAATGCCTCAAGTCAGACATTGGTACTAAGTACACAAATTCAAAGTTCATGGAGTTGTGTGAGCGGCATGGAATCAAGAGACATTTTACAGTACGAAAACACCACAACAAAACATTATAGCAAAAAGGATGAACATAATAATAATTGAAAAGGCAAGGTGTCTCAGGATGAATGCAGGGCTTGCTAAGAACTTTTAGGTAGAAGCAATGAATATGAGATGCTTTTTGATTAAAAGATCATTTATAGTAGCACTAGATATGAAAATAGAAGAAGAGGTATGGACAAACAGTACAATAGACTACTGTGGTATGAGAATGTTTGGATTTTCAGCCTATGTGCATGTTTCTAGTGAAGAGAGGTCGAAGCTTGATGTGAAATATAGATAATGTATATTTTTAGGGTATCAAAAAAGGCTTCAAAATCTAGGATCTAAAGGCAAACACGATGGTGATGAGTAGAGATATATTTTTTTATATATAAAAAAGCCATGTTGCAATGTACTTAAGAAGAAAAGAAATATATACCAAAAAATTATAGCAGCAATGAGCATGAGGTTTAGGAGGAGGTAAAGACTCATGATAGAGAAGACAATACTTAGAATGTAGGGATTTCTAATTCAAAAGGTCATAAACATGCCAATATAGTTATAAACCAGATGTATTATCAAGCCATCTACGAAGTATGGTTTTGAAGATTTGGTTTCTTTTGCGTTCATTATTAGTAGCAAGGATCCTACTACTTTTAAGGAGGCATAACATAACCATGAGAAAAGAAATGGATGGGTACCATGGAGGAAAAAAATATAGTCTTTACATAAGAACCAAACATGGGAGTTGATAAAGCTTTTAAAGAAGAAGAGGGTGATATGATATAAATGAGTGTATAAGAAGAAAGAATCAATATAAAAAGGGTGGGAAGTTCAAGGCTCGTCTAGTAGCAAATGGTTACTCTTAAGGGAAAGGGATCTACCATGATAAGATATTTACCCTTGAGATCAAACACACTTCCATTAGGGTAGTGTTAGGTTTGATAACACTTTATGATATGTAGTTAGAGCTGATAGATGTCAAGATAATTTTTCTCCATAGTGATTTGAAAGAGCATGTTTATAAGGTACAACCAGAGGGGTTTAGTCCACCTAAAAAGGAACACTTATTCTATAAGTTGAGGAAATCACTTTATAGGACGAAGCAGTCTCTAAGGTAAAGCAAATGATTTGACTGATACATGATCTAGATTGGCTATAAAAAATACGAGCATGAATGTTGTGCTTATGTAAAGTGCATTGATGATGATTCATTTATTTTTTTTTGTTGTTTTATATGGATGGTATGTTAATTGTTGCAAAGAGTATTTGTGAGGTCAACAAGTTGAAGACTTTGTTAAGTAGAGAACTTGACATAAAGGATTTGATGCTTGAGAAGACAAAGAGAGGGCTAAGTTTAGAAAAGAGATGCTGGTTGAATTCAAATCAGAACACCATTTGGTTATTGGATCATAACTAGAGCTGTAAAACTTGGATTTAGGTCTGGTTTATATGTATGGAAAGCTAAGACATAGGCCTAAAACTTTCATGAGAGTCCAAGATTTAAAAGTGCCATTTTCGAGTTCAAATGGCAGCAACAACGGAGAAGTTAGAATCTGTCATGCAGCCTAGACACTATTCAGTGTTCAATCCATATCTCGAGTTCTAGAAATCCAAATGTACCGATTCTTGTTTTGTTAGAAAACTGAGATAATTTTCCAGAACTTTCATGAGGACTATCTGTTCAAATTCTGATGTTAGCAATTGCATTTTGTTCAGACAAGAAGATAAGGATTGTCACCAAGTCAAGAAGTGGCCACCCACTCAACAATTAGTCATCAAATCAATAGTTCCGAATTTTGGCCTATAAAAGGAGGTATTTTCCATGCATTTAGGCATCTTGGTTTTCAGATCAAGATCATGTTCGTGCTCTCTCTCTTTATATTTTTGTAATGCTTAAATTTTGTTTATATTAATCTCTTGTTTATGCTTTTCATTTCCTTTCCTTTACTTAGTTAACTTATATTTACTTAGTTAACTTATATCTTATTTATGTTCTTATCTTGTTTATTTATGTTTCTCTCTTCATTATGTTTAACTAAGTTTATTATGTCAAGGTGAAAAGGTTACATTGTGTAAGAATAAGAATAGTATAAACTCAATATGGACTTCAATGTTTGATACTAACATGTTTTGTATTTGTTATTTTATTCACTTTTAATACTTTGCTTGTTAAATGGTTGATGCATCCATATTATTTGATAGTTTCACCCACATTTAACTAGTGTTTTGCCTATGTTTTATATATAAAATGCCTTGATATTCTTTGTTTTATGTTTTGAAGGCACTTTTGGATGAAAGATGCAAAAAGGAGTAAATTGGAGATAATTGGCAGATTTGACCTTCAGTTGATGTTTTGTGCAGAGCGTGAGTTGTAGAGGTTGAAATGAAGTGATTATAGTGGCATTAAAAAGCTAACATCCATACCTTTCTGGACATCGAAGGTAAGAAAATAAAATAAGGAAGAGCATGGAAATCACAGCCTTCAAAGTCAAATCTCGCAGTCTACCAATGTTGACCTTCATCCATTTCGACTTTAATATCTGGAGCTAAAGAAGTCCAATTGATGCAAACTCAATTGTTTTGGATTCCTGACTCAAAGGTCTATAAAATCTCCAAATTTAAGCTAAAAAATATGTCATGTGAGGGAGATATGATTTTTCAAAGATGACAATTGAATTCTGCCAGCAAACAGGTTTCGTGAAGAAACGAGTCCAAATTATGTTCTAAAGCATCTAAACTGATATCCAAATTTTTATTTCAGCAATTTAGCTCCTCTAAGTCAAAGCTTGAAGATTTCATGCAAGGCTATTTCTCATTTTTTAGGAAAATAGTTATTGAAGTACTTAAATGTAAACAGTCTACTTAAGGGAGGACTATTTTGTAAAATAGAGACTAGGGTTTCCTAGGATATAAAAAGAATGAGAGAAGAGAAGGGGGGCAGCCAACCAAGAGGAGAAAAACACCCCTTCCTCTAAGAAACTCAAAATTATACATTCTTCCTTCTTTTTGATTAGTTGTTCAACAAACATGCAAGGCTAAACACTTTTTCTTGATTGCAAGGACATGGAAACCTTCGGATTTGAAAAACTGTGAGATTTATTTTACCTTTTCTTTCCAGTTTATATGATGAATATGTTTGTTCTCCTATGCTTATTTTTTCTATGATTGTTTATTTTAATTGCTAGAGTGGACTCTAAGTTATATTGTAGACAATCTATTGCTAAGTTTGATATCAAAACCGGAGTTATGGTATATGAACTTGTGAAGCAACTGAGTTTAATAATTATGGCGGATCTACGTTATTAATCTTAGGGAGAACATTTAATCAAATCAAATATAGACCGCGAACAGTTATGTTTTCTTGATTAATCAACTTATCTAGTTCTTAAGGCTGCCGTTGAATTAAATTACTAGTGCGGACACTGTGATTGTTTGATGGTTAGGGTTAGTTATACGGCGGATCTGTTAACTAACCAATGTTAAGAAGAGATAAATATTCAGAATATAAACTGATGTTTCATTTTCATGATCAGTTCTGATTTCTGTAGGTGGATGTGTGCTTGCAACCAAGGTTTGTTTTCTTGATAATTTTCTAATTTTATTAAATTTTGTTTGATAGTTTTCTGTTTTCTTTTGCTTTAGCCTAGATAATGTCCAAACCCCCCCTCAAATTGCATATCATATAGCATAAAAATCTGACTTGAATCTTCCTCGTGTGATCGACTCCTTGCTTGCTCTATACTATCTTGTGTGTTGTGTTTAAAGCTAAGGTAATTAATTTGTGTGACCGTGACATCACAACAATGGTTAATCTAAATTTATGTTGTATAACCCTTGGTACAACAAATACTTAGCACTTTCATAGCTCAATCGTATGGTATAACCGACACCTATGCTATAAAAGGAACTTGATTTGTTGTTAACATAAGTTATAATCATAAATACATGACAACATTTACAAGTATTAGCATTATTCGAATAAGATAACTAATATGATCATGTTAACATAAGTCATTCTTCCTTTTCTTTTCTTTTTATAGTAGGGTTTTTGCATGTTTTTACTATTCAAGTGTAAAAATAATGAACATGTTACTATTCATGTATGGACACTATTCATTCATATATTTTTATTTTATTTTTATTGACTTCACATTCATGTTAGCTTTGTTTCATAAAATTATACTATTGCCTCTTTATGTATATATATTAATGTAGAAATTCATTTTTAGAAGTAGGTTACTATTCACCCATGTATTTTGTTATTTTATTTTGATTTTATATTATTTTTATTGGTTTGTTATTAGCGTTAATTTCATTTCATAAAACTATATTTTTGTCATTTCATGTATATGTGTGTGGGTGTAAATATTTATTTATGAAAAAAGAACAAAAACAATGTCGACGAGTTTTCATCGAGTTAGTATCATGTTTTGCTATTAAGTTTGGGTTTTAACATCTTGGTCAATATGTCTCTTAGCTTTTAGGGATCAACGGAGGGCTAGCACATGTTTTTTTTTTTTTTAACCTTAAAACAAGTTTAGTAATGAGTCAATGCATTTTCATCAAGTTAGTGTCATGTTTTGAAAACTTAGATTTTAATGGTTAGAACAGCTTGTCTTCTAGTTTTAGGGGCTAGTGTCAGCTTAGCACCACGTTTTGATAAAATAAAAATAAGGTCAATAATAAGTCCATGAATCTCCTCGAAGTAGGGACTAACTTAGGATGAGCGTAATATTCTTTTTAATTATTTTAGTTTTGTCAAATTCGGACACGCAACGACCTTAAAAATTTCCAAAGAAAAAGAACAAATATCTGGCATTTTATTTTTGGCGGAAAGTGTCTAGTTCAATGAGTCATCACCTAGTATAATGATCACTAGAAACCCTAACTGATCAACAGAGATTATATGGTACGAGACTGGTTACGCAAAAGGAAAGATGTTATCATCCCTTGAGCGTCATACTCGAGGCAGACTTCATTGCTGCTTTTGTCTAAAATTGCTAAGAATTTGTTCTTTTTTTTATTCTTCTTATCATGTTCCTGACTCTGCACGTCAATGAATAGTTCATTCGAATATTTCCAACTCTAGCATTGATAAATATTGCACAAACCTAAAAAAATGCAATGTTCCTAACTCTGACGTCAATGAATAAGTTCGCAAAAAATTAAACTTGAAGAAGAATTTTCCTATGCCATTTTCCTTTTGTTTATCCTTTTATTATTATTTACTATTTTTAGACAGAAATAAAAGAAACGCTGCACAACATATTTTGCATTTTATAGTAATGGTCCACAAATTGAGCACATAACAGAAAAAATACAAAACGCAAAGAGAAAAAAAATAAAACAAAGCGCGAGGGCCCCCCAAATAAATCAATGAAGATCCCCAAATATTTTTGGATTTTTCTGATATTAAAAGGGGGCTCATTTGACCAGATATCAAAGTAGAAGAGGGATAAAATATATGGAAAAGGCATAAGGATGTGTTTTGCCAAACACACCTTTAACCCAAAATAGATTGGGCTTGAGGGCTTGGGGGGGTTGGGTCTGGACCCAGATGGCTCGGCTACCGACCCAAGCGAGTGACCTGGCTAAGCATAGCAACACGTGTGTGCTGATTCACACGTGTTGCTACAGTGTTCAGTGAATTAAAACTCATTTGAAGTGCAATGTGAATTAAAATGAAGAATGAGGCAAAGCAGGAGGAGATGAAGAAACTTACCTAGTTGCTGAAGGCTGGAGACGAAATGTGCTGGTAGGTCGATGCTTCTATTGAGGGAAAGAATCTCGAATGATTAGATGATATGCTGTAATCAATGGGATTGGATGTTTATCTCCTATAATAGCTCCTAAAATATCTCCTAGTATAGTGGATCTAATTGTATATATATATTGTACATATGTTGTTCTTGTTAATTATGAAATATACAGAGAATCAATTATATTTCTATTCTCTCTTTATGGTATCAAGGTGTAGTTCTAAGAACCCAGAAATACCTCATGTTAGGTGACAAAGATCAAAGGTTCCTTGAACAAAACAGGAGCTCAATGTCTTTCAGGACCTCAGATTCATGGGAGAACTCCAACCATCCACTCTTCCTCCATCATGCAGACCAACCAGGGGCCGTCCTCGTCTCACAAATGCTGATGGAAGATAATTACACAACATGGGTGCAGTCAATGAGCATGGCACTTACTATAAAAAACAAAAAGGGGTTTGTAGATGGAACCCTCAGGAGACCGACCCACAACTCTAATGAGCAACAACAATGGGACCGATGTGATATCCTTGTAAGAACATGGCTACTTGGATCCATGTCGAAAGATATCTCAGGCAGTGTCATCCATTGCAAGGATGCAAGAGGTATATGGTTGGAATTGAAAGAAAGATTTTCTCAGACTAACACAGTTTCCTTGTTTCATATAGAAAATGCCATTCATGACTGTGAACAAGGCATAAACTCAGTCACAACATTTTTCACAAAACTCAAATGCCTATGGGATGAGAAGGATGCACTTAATTCTTTTCCTCCTTGTAATTGTGAGGTAGCTACCACGGTCAAAACCTTCTTGGAGACGCAGAAGACCATGAAATTTTTAATGGGGCTCAACGAAAGCTTTGCACAGACTCGAAGCAATATCATAAGTATGGATCCCCTTCCAAATCTGAACAAAGCTTATGCCATGGTTTTACGCCATGAGAAGCATGCAGAAACCTTCACTGGAAAATTGAATACACCACCAGAAGCATCTGCATTCACAATAAAGAAAGTGACCTGTGATTTTGCATCAACAAATGAAGAAATCAAATTTTGTGAAAAATGCAATATGAACAATCACAACACCAAGAATTGCAGAGCTCACCTCAAATGCACATATTGCAATGGAAAAGGTCATACCTATGATTATTGTCGAAGGAGAAGGAATGCTACTGCAGGTGGACAAGGAAGATCAAAGGCCAATCACGTAGCTCCTCAAAATTACAGCAAGGAAGATTTGCCAGAATTCCCTTTTTCACGAGAAGAATGTCGTCAACTTCTCAGCCAACTTTTAGCAAACACAAAGTCTGCATCAGCCAACCTAGTCGGTAACATTCCAAATTATGAGGAACTCTCAGGTAAATCACACCAATTTTCCCAAAGTGTTACATAAATTACATGGATACTAGATAACGATGCCAGTGATCACATTGTCTGTAGCCCAACTTTCCTTACCTCATTTAAACTAGTCTATAATCGTTGGGTCAAACTTCCCAATGGCAATTCCACACCGGTCACCCATATTGGCACGATAGCCTTCTCTCAACACTTTGTTCTTCATAAAGTGCTTTGCGTCCCACTTTTCTATCTCAATTTAATTTCTGTGAGCAAGTTGGCATTTGACTCATTCTATATTACTATTTTTCTTAGACAAGTTTGCTTTATACAGGACCTACGATTGGGGAAGACGATTGGGACGGGCACTGAGAAGGAGGGTCTGTACTGCCTCAATTTGTCATCGACAGCAACAAGCAATGCAGTATACATCAACACAGACAACTTGTGGCATCAAAGACTTGGTCACCCCTCAACTAAAATATCTTCATTATTTTCGTTTCTTGCCAATAAAGCATGTATTTCCAGAAATTGCTATATCTGTCCTTTAGCCAAACTCACTAGGCAGCCTTTTCCATTGAGCACTACACGTAGTGCATCCTGTTTTGATTTAATTCACATTGACATTTGGGGTGGTTATCATGTTCCATCTTCCACTGGTGCAAAATATTTTTTTTACCATTGTTGATGATCATTCACGAAGCACATGGGTATATTTGATGAAACACAAATCTGAGGCACGAACTTTACTCATTCATTTTATTCAAATGGTTGCAAATTAGTTTAGCAAGAGTATTAAGGTCATACGTAGTGGTAATGGCTCGGAATTTAAAATCCTAAATTTTATTCATCTAAAGGCATTATTCACCAAACCAGTTGCGTCAACACACCACAACAAAATGGTGTGGCTGAGCGCAAACATAGACATTTGCTAAACGTTTCAAGAGCCCTACTTTTTCAAGCGACTCTTCCAAAACACTTTTGGGGGGATGCCATACTCACTGCCGCTTACTTGATCAATAGGACACTGACTCCGATCCTTAAAGGGAAAACACCATTTGAATGCCTTTTTCACACAAAACCAAGTTACTCTCATTTAAAGGTTTTTGGATGTCAATGTTTCGTGTCCACACACCCCACTCGTCCCAGCAAATTTGATCCTAGGGCTCATGAATGTGTTTTCATCGGGTATCCACATGACCAGAAAGGGTATAAGCTTTACAATTTAACAACTAAAAACATTCTTGTTTCAAGAGATGCGATTTTCTTTGAGCATGTGTTTCCATTTAAACCAAGTCCTGTTCCTCACTCCCGATCTCATTCACTAAATCTCATCCCCACAATTTCTCATACACCTTCCATGCATACCTCCATCCCTATCATATATCCTCCAACTTCCCAATCTTTCGTTGTTCCTTACTTTCCTCATACTATCCTATCACTAGATTTAATTTCTAGTCAACCGACAGACAACAATCCCTCCATCCCTTCTGCCTATAATAACACACCAGACGCACCTCTTCCTCTCATCTCCTCACCCCTACCAACCCAACTATTACCCCCAAACCCACGCCGATCTTCTCGAGCCACAAAACTTCCTACTGCATTGCAGGGTTTTCATATTGATGCAACCCTCCCCTCACACCCTGATCGATCAGGCTCTTCGACCAAGGTCCTTTCTCCAGGTCAAGCTCATAGTCTTTCCAATGTCCTCATTTATGCTAATTTCTCTTCCCCTTACAGAACATTTACTGATAATATGACAATTCCTAGACAGCCTCTCTCTTTTTCTTAGGCAATTTAGGACCCCAAATTGAGAGACGCCATGCAGCAAGAAGTCCAAGCACTTCATGCTAATGAGACTTGGAGTTTGGTTCCCCCTCCAACTCACAAACACCCCATTGGTTGTAAATGGGTTTTTAAAATCAAGTATAATCCCGACGGCACAATTGACCATTACAAAGCCAGGTTGGTAGCCAAGGGATTCAGTCAAGTTGAAGGGATTGATTACCGGGAAACTTTTGCGCCGGTTGCTAAGCTCACCACAGTTCGCGTCTTACTCAGTCTTGCAGCCATGCAGAATTGGCATCTTCATCAATTGGACGTCAATAATACGTTTCTTAATGGAGACCTTGATGAAGAAGTTTACATGTAGCTCCCTCCTGGCTTTAGACGAAAGGGGGAGCATTGGGTTTGCAAACTACATAAATCATTGTATGGCCTGAAGCAAGCTTTACGACAATGGTTTCTTAAACTTTCCTCAGCACTTAAATCAGTTGGCTTCACACAATCATGGTCTGATTATTCCTTATTCATTCGAAACCATCAAGGGATCTTCACAACCTTGTTGATATATGTTGATCATGTTATTCTAGCAGGGAACAATTTAGACGACATCACAAAGACCAAACGCTTCCTCTCGAGCCGTTTTAAGTTAAAGGATATGGGACAATTGAATTACTTCCTTGGGATAGAGGTAGCAAGATCTAAGCATGGGATTTCTTTGTGCCAAAGGAAATATGCATTGGAAATTTTGGAAGACACAGGTTTTCTTGGTGCTAAGCCTTCACGTTTCCCAACTGAACAAAATATAACACTTACACAAGAAGATGGGGATTTATTAGAAGACGCCTCTCAATATCGGAGATTGGTTGGAAATCTCATTTGCCTGACTATCACACGGGTAGATCTTGCATACACAGTTCATATACTTAGCCAGTTCATGGACAAACCCAGGCAGCCTTACTTAGAAGCAGCACACAAGGTATTGAGGTACATCAAACATGCACCTGGTCAGTGAATTCTTTTACCGTCCAAAGGGCCTTTGGAATTGAGGGCATATTGTGATGCAGACTGGGCTCGCTGCAAAGACAATAGAAGATCAACAACTGGCTATTGTATTTTCCTTGGACATGCTCCCATCTCATGGAAGATGAAGAAGCAAAGTACAGTGTCACGTTCAAGTGCCGAAGCTGAGTATCGTTTCATGGCCATTACATGCTGTGAAATAACATGGTTGCTATACATTTTAAAGGATTTGAATGTTAAGCATGAGCAGCCAGTTAAATTGTTCTTCGACAATAAGGCAGCAATACACATAGCCTCAAATCCTGTCTTTCATGAAAGAACCAAACATATAGAAATAGATTGCCATGTGGTGCAAGACAGTGCAAAAGGGATTGGTTAAACCAGAACACATAGGGACTAAGGAGCAACCAGCAGACATATTCACAAAGCCGTTTAGTTTTAACCAGTTTGCCACATTACTAGGCAAGTTGGGAGTATTCAGTATACACTCCAACTTGGGGGGGAGTATTGAGGGAAAGAATCCTGAATGATTAGATGATATGCTGTAATCAATGGGATTGAATGTTTATCTCCTATAATAGCTCCTAAAATATCTCCTAGTATAGTGGATATATATATGTTGTAGATATGTTGTTCTTGTTAATTATGAAATATACAGAGAATCAATTATATTTCTATTCTCTCTTTAGCTTCCTCTTCTGTTCTTTCTTGTTTTTGTGTTTGTGTTTTTTGTTTGCCCTCGTCTCGTCCGCTCTTTCTCTATCACTGCATCTCCACCTCCTGTGCCACTGGTTTGTGTCCTTATTCTCTGTTTACGTTTCGAGGTCTCCACTCTTTGTTCTCTCAGTTCGTCTGGGGATGAAGACAATACTGCGATGGCTAGATGACCTCCTTTTTTTATTTGTTTATTATCTGGTTTCTCCTTCTGTCTCTATGTTCGTCCGTTTTTCTCCTTTTTTTTTGTTTTCCTATGTTCTTGGTCTCCTCTCGATTCCCTGTTTTTCCCCTGTGTTTGTTCCCTGTTTTTTGTTCGTTCTTCTCTTTGAGAAAAAGCCCTGGTTCCTTCTGTTTTTCCAGCCTCTGTCTTTTTTCTCCTCCTCCAGTTTGTCCTTTCGCTGGCCTTTTTTAGGGTCAGAACAACTGGTTGTTCCCCAGTATGTCTCTTCTTTCCTGGGCGGAGGATAAGTCTTGCTGGGGGTGTTAGTCTTCTAGTGAGACTTGGATATGAGATTCAATCCTTATCTCCCCCGGGATTATGATCTTCATGAAGATATGGATTGATCTTTGTGTTTTGGTAGGATTGGGATGCCGTCATTTCCACTTTCCTTCCCTTCTTTGCAGGCGGACTTCCAGCTCCAGAAGAAGAAGAACAGTGCATATGGAAACTATGTCGCTTTGGTCTGGGAATGACCACTTTTAATTTGGTCTCTAAAGTTTCAAAATTTTGCATTCAAGCCCTTGATCTTTTAATTTTAAATTTTACCCATCTTAAAATTAAATTAAAATAAAATGGATCAAAATTGGATTATAACAGGTTCTTTCATTAAAAAATAAAAAACAATAGAAAAAAGAAAAAAGTTTATAAAAAAAATTAAATTTTGCTTTTGAGTTACGAGACTCTTGGTTCAGGGTTCAATGTTAACTCAATAAATATCCACTAACAATAAATAACTTGTAAATAAACTCAGAAAATAATTTAAATAGTTAAAGGCATGTGTAAGGAGGATAAATTTACATATACTTTGGTAACTTTTTATAAAAAAGAATATTATAAATATAATTTTTATCCTCACTTAAGTATAATAAATTCCTTACTTAAATCTTTGGATCTATTTTAAGATTTTTAGTGTTATTTAAAAACTGGATGATGGCTCTATTTTATATATATATATATTTTTTAATTTTTAAAGTTCTTATATTTATATTGAGCACGACAATAGTATTTTCCTCTAATGAAAGATCAAGAGAAAGGTAGCAGGGATAAGCAAAAATATACAAATGAAATTGGACCGTCTCATGTTTCTAAAAGAACACGACCATTATACTCATTGTATCTCAATTATTGAAATTTAAATTGAATGGCCATGATTTAGTGGGTGATAAAAATAAAAATAACTTAAAATCCTTTCTATTTTATTTCTCATACCTAATCCAGATTACTGAATTCAAAATTAATTATGAAATTTGAAACATGAAACATCACGTTTCTTTAAGAGCATAAAAGGACCAAATATACAAAATAATTGTTTAAATTAGATTGGGGGGGCACAATTACATATTAGTACTATTGATTTATGTTATAATATTAGTAATATATTAAGGACATAATAGTAAAAAGCTGGTGATTTTATTATAGTTGTTTATAGTCAAAAGTCATTAAAAATATTCCAAAAAGATAATTTACAAACGGTATATTTAGAATAGATATGAGTTGCCGTATAATCAAATGCAAAGTTTTTTTGTACCTGCCACATAAATTTACTGAGTTTAAATTATTTCCATTTA
>Ga0325410_1002965_pt1 | contig 19049 bp, 9 predicted proteins | sample PopdelMetagenome_16_FD_206182 | JGI IMG/M metagenome (GOLD analysis project Ga0325410, IMG submission 206182) | Populus deltoides microbial communities from Bellville, Georgia, United States - Xylem-PdIQD-R3 | ecosystem: Host-associated > Plants > Phyllosphere > Stem > Wood/Secondary xylem... | reverse complement strand
TCCAATTCAAGATAGTTTTTTTTTTCAATTGTAGCAACTCGAATTCTTCGATTTTTATTCTTCTTAGTACAATATAATGACTAAAGTACCATTTAAATTTAAAAAATCTATAACTAAGTTTGAGGGATTTTTTGGTCTTCTTGTTATAGTTTTTTAGTTAATATCATATGAGGTTAGAGGTACTTAGGTATTTGCATAAATTAATTAAAAAACAATTGAGAGAAAAGTTGGTGTGTGTAGTACATATGCCAACGTGTATGGAGTTTTAACCTAATCAATATACATTTTTTTTAATTTTTTTGCCAATTTTATTTTTTTATTTAATATTGAATTTATTAAAGATTAAACATCTTTATTTTTCTTGTTTTAATTTCTATGACGATGTCTTGGCCTCATGGTTCGGGTCACACATTTGTCATGCTAGCTTGGAATGGCTCTGAGTTCTTACATCATTTTATTATTTTTTATTTTTATGTCAAATTTGGTCTTTATTTTTTTATTCTTTTTTTTATCTTTTTTTTCTTAGGTTTATCATACCAACTCAAATCGGATTGAGTTTTTTTTTTCAATTTCTCTTCATTCTTTGGCATTTAGATAACCTAGTCACAAAATTTTCTTTGGCTTTGAAACACGTTAACAATGTTTTAACATTGTTTTTTTTATGTTACAAAAGAAATCAACTCAGCTCGGGATGAAGTGTAAGCCACTTATCTAGTCTTATTTACATCTTATTCCATTTCTTTACAACCATGAAGCCCAAAATTAGGTTAATGGCTTGAAACATCAAGGTTCTGCTCAAGTTACATTTTATAATGAAATGAATGGTGAAAGCTAAGGAAAAAATAGGGGAAATGGGTATAATTATTTCAACTCAAAATGAAGATTTTATACAAAGCATGGCACCAACACGAATTGAGATCTTAATAGCTTTCATTATAATATAGAAAATCATAAAGGTGGACGTAATATCATCAACGTAGATGTAAGACCAGCTAACCACACTTCCTTTTAATTCTTTAATCGCTTTAACCACTCTTATCAAGCTAACGACACTCTACAAGCTCGAGCTAATGTTATAATTAGAGGAAAATAAGAACCTAATTAGCATCTTAATACGGATCCTGGTAAATATGAAAACTAAAGACCTTATAAAGGAATAAATGTGGTCATTGTATGTAGTGGTGATTTTTTTTATCTCTCATGAGACAAAAATGTTATTAGTTAGTCAACTTATCATGAATATGCCTTATACTTCATAAAATTCAAAATTTAATGCACATTGAATAATTTTTAAAAAAATTGAGAAAGTGATAATTTGGAAGATATTTTTTAAATACTTTAATGACAATATTAGATTGACATATGCTAATCATGGATAATCTTTCAAATTCGTGATCTAAGTTATGAGACCATAATAATTTCATAGACAAAAATAAAAAAAATTATGAAATTCAATTATCAGTTAATAACATATTGAAGGATGAAATTGAAAAATAAAATATTCAATTAAAAAAAGAGACTTGGGTCAAATTAGTTTAACCTTCCAAACTTGTGACCTATGTCATGAAAATGCGATAAGCACACGGAATGCAAATTGAAAGAAAAATATAAAGCTCAATTCTTCATCAATTCAATGTTAAATGATGAAATTGAAAAAAAAATTAATTTAAAAAACAGGATAAAAAAATCCTAGTCAACCTAGATTTGATTATTTAACCTGTGACTTGGGTTAGTTTGTCCCGGGTTATAAGATTAGGATAAGTCCATAGAAAGTAAATTAAAAAAAATAATCATGGATCCCAATACTTAACTAACCTAATATTGAAGGATAAATTTAAAAAGAAAAAACAAATTAAAAAAAAGTACCAAAGAAATTATACAATACAATTTGGGATAACATGTGAAACTCATGAATGTGGTTACGATACCGAGATAACCCTATAGAAAGTAAACAAAAAAAAATCATGAAGCCTAATTTTCAATGAACTCAATATTGAATGATGAAATTGAAAAAAAATAACAATTAAAAAAAGAAAAAACAAACTCGAGGCAACCCGGGTTAACTTGCTAAACTGACAACTCGATTCATGATACCAAGATAACCCAATAAAAAGCAAACTAAAAAAATCATGAAACTAATTACAATGCAACCCAATGATAAATGATGAAATAAAAAATAAAACAAAGTAAATATAAAGATTGAGGATCAAATTTAACATCTAAAAACAAATGGCATACCACTTTGTTACTTTGGATAGATTTGGGTGTAGAAATCAAGAAAAAGAGAGTGAAAAGAAAGGGGAAGAAAGAAAGTAAAGTTAGGTCATCAAAGCTAAACTAGACCTCTTACATGTACATACATTGCCATATAAGAAAGAGACCACCGGGATTAATGAAATGATACCAAAAAAGCTCGCAAATGGATGTTGGTAGCCTCTTCACGCATTGCATAAGTGCAATAACCTTTCTCATATGATGATAGCCCTCCACTTCCTTTCCTTTTATTCACTTCAGTCCTTGAGTACTAATTTCAAATTCAAACTCAATCTCTAAAGATTTAGATGTTCTAAATTAATTAAATTGAATTATATTTTTTTAAAATCAAGCATCAACCAAGTACTGTTTTTTTTCATTGACATCATAAAAATCCATGAATTTAATTGAAGTAAATCTTCAAGTCCGAAGTAAATATGTAAATTGATCTATAGTGCTTCTCCTAAATGTTTTGGATTCTTTTGTAATATTGTTTTATTTTTATCAATATTTACTGTTATCCAAAACTATTTCCAACGGGTTATGCTGATGAAACGAGAAAGCGATTGTAACTAATATGATATTTTCTTGTGAAATCCATCCATGTCAATGATTTCTAAAGAAAAATGAATAATAGCTATTAGCTACGAAATCATCGACTAATACTTGCAGTTTGAACTCTAATAGTATTAAAACTAGAGAGCTAGTTCTCACTATGCCGTAAACTGGATCAAAGCTTTCCTAGCGGTAAAAAAAAAAAAAAAAAAAAAAGATGCCCAAAATAATGAAAGTGTTTTCAAAGGAGCAAGAAAATTGTGGGATCGAGTTATTGATTTAAATGGTTAAATAAGTTCAGTAAATTAATAACATGATTATAAAAAAAAAGTATCAACAACAATAAAAAAAAAACTAAAAAAAAAACAATAATTACTAATTAACAAAAATAAACTCATGTTAATATTATACCGCGAGTTAATATGCTAAATTTATGATCCAACAGTGAGGTCAAGATAACCTCATACAAAAAAATTGAATAAAACAATGGATATAAACTCTTAAGTAAATTAAATAATGAAAGGTGAAACAAAAAAAATCAATAAAAAAACATTGAAAACATCCCGAGTTAACCTGGTTTAACTCGACTAATTAGCGACCCATGATATGAGAACGAGACAACTCCATTGAATGGATGAAACTAAAAAAAATTAATTTTAAAAAAATATAAAAAAGAACTAAAGTCAAATCGAGTTAATATTTGTATTTTATGACCCGGGTCATGAGATCAGGTTATCCTATAAAAGGAAAACCAAAAAAATCGTGAAGCAAAACCCTTAATCATCCAAAATTGAAAAATAAAATGAATAAAAGAATGAGGACAAAATCTGTTATAAAAATTAAATTAAATAAAACATTGAGGAATGAAATTGAAAAATAAAATAAATTAAGAAAATAATAAAAATAAATAGCAATCAAAAGAATAAGGACTAAATTTGATAATAAAATTAAATGAAATAAAATTATGAGGGATCAAATTGAAAAATAAAATAAATTAAGGTAAGGATAAAAAATAAAAAAATAATAATTAAAAGAATGTGGATCAAATATAATAATATGATAGGTGAAAAAAATTAAAAAAAATTATAAATTAAAAAATTAAGATAAAATTTAAAAAATAAATTAAAAAATTTAAAGAAATATAGGCGTGAAAATTAATGGGGAGTTTTTTTTTTTTAATGCAAAATCCACATGTGCCGTTATGGGATAGAGAGATCGTGTTGAAAGTCACTGTTAGGCTACTATAGAGCACATCATACCCCTTCTAGACGGTGTAGACGCCACCCACATGCAAGGCACATCCCAAACGATATTCAACAAAGAAACACGAGACAAAAGTCGCGAGATTGTGGGCTCCATGGACAGGAATTTTTTTAAAAAATAAGAGGTCACTGATGTGGTAGGTACGTGTTGAATGCTGACGTGACTGCACAAAGATTGGGGTCCACCACCACCCTCGCCTCGATCACTGTGAGCTGCTGACTTTGCTAACATGCGCTCTCTGTTCTTGTAGTTATGATCCTGTGGAGTTGGTCGTATTGCATTCGAATGTGTCGTCCTGCCGTTTATTGGCACGTAATCAAGGTATAAGTCATCTATCAAGCATTTTCCATATAACCCCGTTTAGTATTGCGTTCTAAAGAGCATTTGGGAGTTCCCCTAAAAATTTAAGATCAATGTGTAAAAATTAATTTTTTTTATATGATTTGGATTATTTTAATGTGTTGATTTTAAAAATAATTTTTTAAAAATAAAAAAAATTATTTTGATGTATTTCGACACAACAAGCAACCGCAACTATATTCCCAAATAGCTGTTAAAATGTAAAAATTAATTTTGATTAAAATTAATTTTTTTATATTTTTGGATTGTTTTAATATGTTGATATCAAAACTAATTTTTTTAAAATAAAAAAATATTTTAATATATTTTTAATAAAAAATATTTTAAAAAACAACAACTAAAATCTCCAAACACCTATCAATAAAATTATGGTATAGATGAGAGATGTAATTGGAATTGTTTTTGTTTATTGACGAATTTGATAATCAGATAATAATCACCTAGATTGCGTGCCAATAAACAGCAGGACGGCACATTTACGACGGACTCCATAGGATTATAACTATATGAACACCGAGCGCATGTTAGCAAAGGCGCGAGTGAGCGAGGTTTGTATGATTTGCAGATGAGAGTTATTTGGATCCTTTAGATATCCTTCAAAAATTCGTGGAAGACTTCTTCAGAGTAATTTGTGACTTCACTCAAGCGGCCACGGCTAATTCAAGAAAACAAAATTTTACTTTTTGAAATACTTTTAATTTTTAATTAAATTACATATATATATATTTAAAAATATAGTTATTTTTTAAAGTGTTTTTTATTTAGAAAAATATGTTAATAATATTTTTTATTTTTAAAAAATTATTTTTAAAATTAACACATCAAAATATTTAAAAATATTAAAAATATATTAATTTAAAAAAATTCAAATTTTTTTAGAAATATTTTTTTAAAATAAAATAAAAAAGAATGAGAAAAAGGAAGAAAAGGCAAGGTGAGTGGGGCCAAAAGTCGAGAGAAACGGAGTCTGAAAATCTAGGGTAGATCTAAAATGGTACGGGCGTGATGATGTAGTTGTGTCGGGGTGCCATATCTAGAGTAATTAAGCAGACAAGATTCAGGAGGTCACGTGATATGGTAACTATAGCATTCTCTTTTTATCATGTGGTGTATAGTCGTTGATTGAGCTGACGGCTTGGCAGGTGTGGACCCCACCTCATTTCTTATTTGAGAATTTTTACACAGATATTGCAATGGATCGGACTGGGTTAAAGTGCGGTTCGATTCTTATTTATAAAAAAAAATAATTAAATTGAATTTCTGTGTATGTACTTTTAACTGGCCGGAGAAAAGACAGAAATCGTGCTAGAGAGACAAACGTAAGACGACTGGGCTGCGAATGAATCAACGAATAATAAATCGATGGCAGCATATCAGTTGAGAGTTCTGAAATTGAAATTGATGCAGAAATGAGTAAACGGCCCAAAATAAAGAAAACAAAGAGTGAAAGAAGGAGATTCAAACCTTTTTCGCGATCAATAGCCAGACGTCGACGTCCCTGAGGAATTAGGTTACTGATTTAATGATTTTACTTTGTTATTCTTCAATATTTATTCTTCAGCGTTTTGTCATTTGAGAAAGCTAAAACCACGTCGTTTAATAACAGTCAAAATAAAAAAAATTAACTGGGTCTCTTTCAAGTTTGACCGGGTGGCCGGGTCCCGGGTCGACCTGGTTTTATAGGACCAATTCCCGAATGGGTTTTTATCTCCACCCGGACCGGTCCCAGGCACGTGTCGACCCGCCAGGCCGGTCCGGGTTTTAAAACACTGTTTATAACTATTATTTGTATTTGGTAGAGTGGGCCCACGTAAAGGGTTTTTTTTTTTTTCCTATCTATCTATTGCGTTTCCGGCTGGATTCAAAATTTTTACATGTTCGTTTTTAAATCTCTTTAAGGTTTTTATAGCATCATATAAAATAAAATCTTACTAAATTAGTGCAAAGAGGCTTATATACTCAATAATCTTATTTCTATAATTCACATTTATGATATTAATATTATATGTGATTTCAAAATATAAAATTATGACATTAAATAACGTTAATGATATACGATTTGTTTAAGAGTGCGGTTGTAATTGTTTTTCAAAGTATTTTTTATATCGAAATGTATCAAAATAATATTTTTTTTTAAATAAATTATTTTTAAAATCAGCATATCAAAACGATCCAAAACATATAAAAATATTAATTTTTTATAATTTTTTTTAAAAAAACACGGGTTGCTCTACGTTTCCAACGGTCTCATAGTATTGTTCTATATAGATAATTGAAGATATCTTATGTTCTAAAATCAAGTGTTTGTTGTTATTGTTATTTTGCATTGACTTGCATTATATATTTTAACTTGCATTATATCACTTTGATTAAGGTCATGAGGAGGTCATGGCCCTCCAAAATTTATTTTGTTATGTATAATTATTAAAATTTTCATTTATGCCTTAAAAAACATAAATAAATTACTGAATATTTATGAAATAATAAGTTCTTAATCATAATAACTGATTACTCAATGTGGAATTTATATATTTTATTATTTTAATGCATATTGAATTGTTTATATGAGAAAAATTATGATGAAATAATTTATCTTTTATTAGGTGTTATGCGGTGAACATGAAAAAAATGAGCTACTAATATGTATTAAATTGAAATCATTCTATAAATGTTCATTTGCATTTATAATTCAAATAAAATATTTACTTGTAACAAGAAAACTATAATTTCATCAATCAATATTTTTTTAAAATAATTTGAGATATGATACATCATCTAATAAAATTATGAGTTATTGATTCTAATAAACACATTAACAAAAGCTAAGAGGCCATGGAAAAACATTATAGATCCAAACTTAAAAATATTGTTTATTGAAATAGTATAATGGTAATTTTGTTCTTCACACCAAAAAAACTTAAAATTAGCTATTAGAAGTATTATAATATTTTCACAATATGCATTTATCATTACTAAATTGATTAGGAGAAAGGAAGTCTTTTCGCATTTCAAAAGTATAGTAAAAAGACCAAAATACTTTTAAAATAATTATTTTTAAAATCGGCTTCAAATGCAATTTGGTACTTTCAAATTGATTTCTTTATAATTATCATGTCAGATGAAGGGTATTTTGGTATTTTACTAGATGTAGAAAAAAAAACAAAATGCATAGTGAAACTATTAAAATGCCTTTGGAAGTTTTAAAAAATAAAATTAGCTTCAAAATGCAATTTGGTACTTTCAAATTGATTTTTTTATAATTAACATGTCAGATGAAGGGTACTTTAGTATTTGACTAGACATAGAAAATAAAAAAACAAAACGCATAGTGAAACGATCAAAATGTCCTTGGAAGTTTTAAAAAATAAAATTAGCTTCAAAATGCAATTGGTACTTTCATATTGATTTTTTCATAATTATCATGTCAGATGAAGGGTATTTTAGTATTTGACTAAACATAGAAAATAAAAAAACAGAAACGATCAAAATACCCTTGAAAGTTTAAAAAATAAAATTAGCTTCAATAGGCTCTTTGTGTCTTTTCATAAATGTTTTTTCGTTATTATCAAGTTAGCTTAGGGAAAATTGGGTCTATTCATAAATAAAGAAAATAATAATAAAAAAGTAATTGGCAAGTGTGTGGCACTTGCAAGCATGTGGAAGACACCTGTGCCCTTCGGACGACACTTTATGTCATCCAAAAATGCTTTTTTGCTGTCTTGAAAGCATTATCTATTCATAAATATTGATTTTTGCAGATACTCAAAACTTTTATTGTAAGCCTGAAGTTCTTCAGATTAAGGAGAAGAAGTCCAAGTACGTGAACATATTGATTAACCACTATCCCAAACACTAAATAACATTTTATTTTATGTATCTTGGATTTTGGCACATCATCAATTAGTAACCAATATTGGTTCTACACTAATGATGACAACGCACAGCTTCAACAAAAATGATGTTTTTGTGGCTTGCTTTTGATCTTTAGCAATTTCAGTTGTTTTTATTTTTTATTTTTTTATATTATATAATAGAATAAGAGAGAATTAGCATGAAAGAAAGGAAAGAAATTGCATGAACTATAATATTGTGTTATTTCCAGAAAATTGTAAATAGCAATAGAATTACCGACTAAAAATATTATGTTGGTAATGTCCAATGAAAAAAGCAACATGTAATTTCTGTCAGTAATTACTAACGAAGTTTGAGATGGAATTTGTTTCATCGGTAATTCCTGATGGAATTGCTGACAAACAAATAAATACATATTTTGTCAGCAATTTTATCAGAAATATGACACGTCATTATATTCTGAAGGAATTGCAGATGGAAACATTATGTCATTGTTTCCCATTGAAAGCCTTTCCAGCAAATTTAAAAATGTTGCAACTGACAACAACCCTATTTTTCTTCTCATTCCTCTTTTATTTCATTGCAGAAACAACAAGCCCTCATTTTGTCACAAATTCGGCCCCAGTCATCACAAATTCAGCAACTACAACATTTAGTAGTTAACATTCTTGTCTTAGTTAACCTTTTTTTTTTCCTGACAATTCGCTACACCAAGTAAGAAAACCTAACCATTTTTTTTTATGTAACCCATTTATATTTTAGGTTAATTTATTAATTTTGTTTTTAATATTTGTAGTTTACTTGTATATTTAAGTATCTTACAACTTTTCTCTAGAAAATTTTGTTATATTAATAAATGATTTTTATGTTAGGGTTTGTTTAGGAATTAGGGGAACTTGAATTTGTTAGTAATTTGATGAAATTAAGTTTGAATTTGTAACTTAGGTTTGTTATAATGGAATAAATTATGAGTTATTTAATGGATACCAATCACATTTTGTGAATTCTATTATGTTAAGTTGGAAATTTGAAGAAAATTGATTTTTTAAAAAAATTGATAATAATTAAAAGGTATTAATTTAATTAGATTGAATAAGTTTGAATTGTAAAAATGATAGATAATTATTTGGGAAACAATTATTTGTTATTAATATAATTGCTTAACATATTTTAACGCAACATTGATTTTATATAGAAATGATAATTGGTTATTAGATTGTAAATTTATTTGTAATAAAAAAGTTGAATTTTGAATTAATGGTTACATTATTATTAAATGTTGTCATCAGTATTCTATACAGGTTTCATAAGTAATAGATGATTATTCTTGGATGTATTGAAATTTAACCAAAGACTTGTATATGAAAAATTATCTTCAAAGGGTTGATGTTATTAATTTTATACTTTCTAATATGAAGAATATTAGTAGAGGCAAAATTAGATGTCCATATATGAAGTGTAAAAATAAAAAGTTGCACCATAATGATGTAGTGATGATGCATCTTCTAAAAATAGTTTGTAGAAAAATATTTGTTATGGTTTGCACATCCAAAAAACCTTATGTTCCTTACAAGAACATGTTAGATAGGATGATTTGCTCAACTTTTAGTTCTAACAACATACATGAGTTTGTGAATGATAATAGTAATCTTTATAGAAGTATGGTGATGAATACAATGAGAATGAATCAAGGTTATTCAGGTGAAGGTTTATTCAACATCTTTTTAGATGAAAAATCAAATATTGATGCAACTAGGTTTTTTAAATTTTTAAAAGATTATGATGAACCATTATAGGATGGGTGCAAAATTCACAACAAATTATCAATCATTTCATAAGTGTTTATCATAAAATCAAATTATGGGTTGAGTGAGGCCGATTATAATAGTATTATTGAATGAGAAAACATATGTTACCTAAAAAGAATAGGCTTGAAGAGAACTTAGATGCTGCAAAATCTATGATAAAATCATTTAGGTTAGGATACGAAAAAAATGATATGTGTCCAACCTTTTGCATTTTGTATTACAGTGAATATGCAAATTTTACCGAGTAGAAAACCTATCAGCATGCTCGGTATAAACCCAATATAAAAAAAATAGGATGCTTCTCAACTACACTTAGACTATATAAGTTATTTATTTCCCCAAAGACTACTAAGCATATAACATGACATCATTCAGATGATGAGATTGATGGAGTCATGGTGTACATTTCTAATGATGAAGTTTAGAAGTAGTTTAATATGGTGCATAATTTATTGCACCTTATTCTTATTGATCAGTTATACTAACTTGCCCTCGAGTAGGGACCAAATCCGACAGATAAAAAATCTAAGAATGATGAAATTGAAAGAAAATTTCAATTCCATGAATTATTTAAAATAAAAAATAGTAATAAAAAAAATAAGGATCAAATGTGAAAGAAGAATAAATTGAAAGATTGTATTAAAACTTTGTAGGGCTAGGCATGAAAATTGAGGACGAGAGAAAAAAGAAGAAAAAAAAGGCCGGTGACGCTAAACCAGAGAGACTTTGGTCACCTACACCACATAGTGATGTAGGGGTTGCCATGAAGATTCAAACACCGCCACAGAAGCTCACATTTGACCATTAAATGATGCCGCACACTTTGTCCAACAAGCACGTACACAGTCACGCGTGGTTGTGTAAACACATGCTCATTTGAACAGCACTTGCCATTAACTTTTTAATATTAAATAATATTTTATCTTTACTAAAATGCCAAAATATCCTTGATCCAGCTTGAAAATCACAAAAAAATTCATAGTAAAAAGACCAAAGAGCTCATGAATGCAAGCTTAAGAAAAAATAAATTCAATGGCAATACAATCATTTTATTGTGCTTTGGAAAGGGAAAATCAAAATAACCCCTAAAAATCAGTTCTTTCTTCTTCTTCTTTATTTTTTTATGCTTTAAAGGGTAATTTAATTATTTCATTGTGAAGAAAATAAAAACACCTTATTACTCCTATTGCCAATGTTTTTTTTTTTTTTGGTTGAGAAGAGAAAAATCATAATTTCACTGTTTTAATCCAAAGAGTCAATAAGTCTAGAGCTACAGTAAAAATTGCTCCAGTAATTGTAGTATAAGTTTTAGTTAATTTTAACAGTAAAAACAATTAAGAAAATAGCTAGTAAAAAGAAAAGAAAAGAAAGGGATAAGATAATATGGGAAAAACTTTTTAAAAAATTAATTATTTCAAATAGAAACTAAAATTATTTTCTACTTATTTCAAAGAAATTTAAGAACGATTTTATATTTTATTTTCAACGGACATGAAATAAAAATTTAGTTTCTATTGATAATTTAATTGGAAATAATTTTTTAATATTTCTAAAAGAACATAAAGATAAAAAAGTACCTTTTAAATTATTTTTATTGAAAATAATTAAAACAAATTAAGTCAAGAAATACCTATATATTCTCTCTTATTTTCTGTGCATCATTTTTCTCCTCCAATTTCTATATTTTTTCCCCATATTTTTCAATCAAAACCAACACCTTCGTTTTACATTTTTTTGTTTATTACTTTTCTCTTCCTTTATGAATATATTGACAATTCATAAATATATTCTAAAAATGTTATTTCCTAACTATGGTTGGGATCTTGTCTATGAATATATTGACAATTCATAAATATATTTGTTTGGAATTCAATTCCTTGTTACTTGGAAATGATAATAAATAAGGTAAAGCTACATGGAAAACATAATAAAATTCAACAGTTATTTGTTTGGAAAGTTATCTACTGATATTAAGGAAGTAATTTCTTAAAAAATGGATTCATTCTGATATTAAACAACAATTTCTAATATAGTTTTAGCTCTTCTTAGATTTGTTAAGCAATCCAAAATAAAAATTAAACAGAAATACAATTTCATTTATAGCGCATAATATAATTAAATACTTACAAAGAATTTGTATAACTTAAATACAAAAAATATATATATTTTCAGTATTTTTTTAGTTTTTTTATTTAATTTATATATATATATATAAATTAAATAAAAAAACTAAAAACAAAACTGAAAATATTATTCTATTTTTAATAAACAACAAAACAAAATAATTTTATATTTTTTAACAAGATATTTAGTTATGTGGTTTAGTTGATTTGTCGTTGTGGTTTAGTTGATTTCGTTGTTCATTTTTAATCTTTGATTTTTTTGAGTTTGTTATTTTTTTGAGTAAAAAGCATGTTTTTATAGTTTTTAGAGGTGTGGTGAAGTATGGTTTGTGCTTAAAATATATTGCATCTTTGAAAAAAATCACTACATCTCGAAGCCAAACACCTAGAGTTTTAAAAACCCGGACCGGCCCGGCGGGTCCACCCGGGATCCGGCCGACCCGGGCATGGGACCGGTCCGGGTGGAGGTAAAAACCCGCTTGGGAGTTGACCCGGTAAAACCCAGTCGACCCGGCTGGTCGACCCGGGACCCAAGCCACCCGGTGAAACCCGCCCGAGACCCAGTCTCTTTTCGTTTTGGCCTTGATTTGTGCCACTGCTATTTTCGATGATAAGCTGCAAATTTGACACAAAAACACGAGAACCACAAAAGGGTTGTTCTTCGTTTCTTGAAAAAATGGATAAACAAGTGGGGTTTCTGTCAATTACCTTGTGATATTGTAAAAAACGAAGTGTACAATAAGAAGAAGATAGTGGAGAGAGGAAGCTTAGAGAGTGCCATAACTGAGGAAGAACTTAAGTTTCACCACTTCATTTACTGGTTCTAGTTCAGGTAAAGATTCTTACATTATCTTGTAGGGTCTTGTGGTTCTATGTGAATTTTTTAGGTACTGTATAGTTTCATTATGTACTATACAGTTGTTTAATAAGAATTATATAAACATAAGAGAGAATCTAAACCCTAAACACAAAAGAAGAAGGAGAAAATTGTACAGTGGAGGAGGAGGAGGAGGCTTGCATGATTTGGTTCGCTGGAGAAGAGATCTAGAGAGAATTATAAATAAAAATCACTATAAATTTGCGATTTGAAGAGCACTGTCAAGAAAATTAACATCACAGAGATGTTGTCGGTGATGATGATGATCTCACGCAAGAGTTCGGTCCAGATAATTAGTCAACATTACCATTTTATCCCAAACTCTCTACCGTTTCATCATAGGTTTTTTTTTTGGGTTGACCTGGATTCACCTGGATCAACCCATTTAACCCGTAACCCCATCACTTGATCGGGTCAATAACTAAATCGGGTTTCAAAACTAAAACTATGCAAACACCCTTTGAATAAACTACAATTGTTTAATATCACGGACTTTTTCAAAGCACGCAATTGCATCACTAAACCGAAACGACCCCTCAAATGTGATGAAAACAAGAAATTTGACTTTTGTAGGCAATTGTTAATTAGCACATATTAAAGTCAAAGTTTCAATATTAGACATTTCGACACCATTCTTGGTAGCTTGGGTTCAAGGACAAATAGTTTGATGGGTTACAATTATTAATTAGCACATACTAAATCATGTTTTGTGATTATTTGAAAAAAAAATACTTGAAATTAATTTTTTTTTTTGTTTTTAAATAGTTTTTAAGTGCAGATGATAAAAATAATTTTTAAAAAATAAAAAATATTATTTTTATATATTTTTAAACAAAAAACACTTTAAAAAACAACTAATGCCACACTCTTTAACACTATAAAAAAATGATAAGAGTGTTTGAAAATGAAATAATAATTACTTTTCAAAGTGTTTTTTACTTAAAAATAAATTAAAATAATATATATTTTTTTAATTTTTAATTTTTTTTAATATTAACATATTAAAATAATTTTTAAAAATAAAAGAATAATTTTAAAAAATAAAAAAATAATTTTAAATAAAAAATAAAAAATTTCATAAAACAATTTTTAGCCCAAATAACACGACATAACCAAATACGGTTATTTTAGTCCATTGACTATAGCTCAGCTTCTTCAAAGTCAAGAAAGGATAGCAAAATGTCAGCTCAAATAGCAATGCAAAATGAAGGAAAAATCAAATTAAATAAAAGGTCACGATCTCATAATTGATAGCCACTATTCCAACAATCTTAATTAAAATTATTTGTTTTTGTATTTGAAATTATTGAAATTTTTTTATTTTAAATTAATATTTTTTTTAATATTTTTAGATTATTTTAATCTATTTATGTGAAAAATAATTTTAAAAAAATAAAAAAAAATAATTTTTAAATAAAAAACATAAAAAAAATCGGGGCATAAATATAAGAATCAACTATGACTGTGGGCCTGTGGCTGGTCTACGTGTCAAGTGCATTATTTAGTTTGAATCTTTCTTCTTATTGAAAAATAAAAAATAAATAAATAAACATTAAAACATAAATGACATGAAGGGCCTGGTGGCCAAAGGGCTTTGAGGAAGCTAGCTAACAGAACTCAGCTGACACCTTCACAGGCCAAAATACGAAAACACAATAAAAAAATCGTTCGGCATTATTACTAAACATGGCAAGAACCTCTATATAAGTGATAGAATTCGTAGAGTACTCCACACTCGGAGATCTTTTAACCAGAAAGATAATAAGAATAAGCAATCAATAATGGCTTCCACTGCTTCTCCAATGGCCAGCCAACTCAGGAGCAGCTTCGCCTCTTCCTCAACTAAGAGGCTTGCTGTTCCTAAACACATAAATATTGGAGCTACATTTAGAATCTCACCCGCTAAGAGAAGCTTCATTATCAAAGCTGTTCAGGTAAAGATTCTTTTTCTTGTGAGTTCTTTACATTAATGTATAGGCTTCTTAGATTTTGTTGTTATTATTATTATATTCAAACAAATAGTCTGATGATTCAACTAATCTGCATGTTATATGGAGCCTTGTTCCTAAAGCAATATATATATATATATATATATATATATAAATGTTTGTGATAGATACCGAGAGAGATGGAGGCAATAGAGGAATATCCAATGAATGGTGGGCATGGAATCTATAGTTATGCCAAGAACTCTTACCGCCAGGTACAGCACAAATTGGTGGTAGAGATCGAAGCTAAGCTTGCTATAAGCAAATCATAATGGAAATAGCCACAAAGAAAAATAATAGTGACATTTTCTTTGCTTACTTGCAGGGACAAGCTATAAATGCTGTCAAGGAACTGATCAAAGAGGAAATCACTGAAAAGCTTGATACCAATAAATTTCCTTCATTGGACACATTTCGGATCGTAGATATGGGTTGTTCTGCTGGACCTAATACGTTCTTTGCAGTTCAAAACGTACTTGAAGCAGTAGAAAAGAAGTATCAGCGTGAAGGACTGGATCATTGTAGATTGCCTGAGTTCCAAGTTTTCTTTAATGATCATTCTTCCAATGATTTCAATACCCTCTTCACATCCCTTCCTCCGAACAGGAATTACTACGTTGCAGGCGTGCCTGGTTCTTTCCATGTTCGTTTATTTCCTGAAGCCTCTCTTCACATTGTCATCTCCTCCTATGCTATCCAATGGATTTCTCACATACCAAAAGAGTTGGTGGATAGGAGCTCTCCTGCATGGAATAAAGGGAGGACATATTATGCGCATGCAGGAGCTGAAACTATCAAGGCTTATGCAGATCAATTTGCAAAGGACATGGATAACTTCTTTCATTTCAGGGCACAAGAGGTTGTCCCTGGAGGAATGGTTCTGCTAACTATCCCAGGTGGCCGATTGGACTATCAAATTCTTTCCAATACTTTATATGACCTCTTGGAATCCACTATTGTGGACCTGGCTAAGAAGGTCAGTAGCCTCTCAATCTCTAAAATTTCTATTACTCGATCCGATTGCACAAGCAGGACAATTAAGGATCTATAACTTGCTGTTTGGATTAACCAGTTTTTCTCTTTTCGTTTGTATTTTTCCTTGTCCCTTTTGAATGCACTGGAGCAGGGAATCATAAGTGAAGAGAAACTGGACTCCTTCAATGTACCACAATACTTTCCCTCTCCACAAGAAATGGAGGCAGCTGTTAAACGAAATGGGTGTTTCAGCATAGAAAGAATAGAGTGCCTCCACGATGAAAAGAAGCAAGCCAATCCAAAGGAAGCAAGAGTATTTTCCTCCCACATGAGAGCTGGGTTAGAGTTTCTGCTGTCGGAGCACTTTGGACATGAAATCATGGATGAGCTCTTCGACTTATTCACTAAAAAAATTGAAGAATGTGAAGTCTTTGATATGGGGGTCGCCTTCAAATTGCTTGTAGTCCTTAAACGCAAGTAATCCTATTAGTAATTAGTAGAAGATCAGGTAGAAAATCTTGGCGGACACGTTCCTTCAATATAAGACTAGTCTGATCATATATCAGTGTCTATCGTGTTAATTCCCGGGTTTCAACTTTCAACTCTTGCTTGAAGATTTGGATTGGGACGCGAGACATTAGATTAATTGAATAAAAAGTGTGCTAGCCTGGAATCTCAATCCTCTATAAATATTATAAATGTATTTCACTGTGTTATATGTTTGAAGAATTTAAATTTAGATCTCTTTGTTTTCCTCACGATATGCATGAATCGAATGAGTAATTGGTGGAACCAAATCCATGTAAGAATTGTGTTCCATTGCTAGATCCAAATAGCCTATGTTGTCATTCCCCACTAAAAATTTCTTCCCTTTAATATGCTTCTTAAGAATTGCAAATGATTCTAGCGCAAACTCTATTTCCCTATTTCCAGGATATGATTTATGGATATGATTTATATTATTTTCTAATACACCCCCTTAAGTGAAAGCCCTTTAAACTTGAAACTTGCACAGATTCATATTACCTTGTGTTTAATTTTTTATCAAATAAATGAGGAAGGTGAAATTCGAACTCGTGACCGCTTGGTCATCAAGGATCTAATATCATGTTAAAGAACCATCTCAACCCAATCGCTTAAACTATTAGGTGAGATTTCAAGATATAATTTATATTATTTTCTAACAATAATACTGTCCCAAAGGCCGGCTTGAGGTTAACCACTTGGCGCTTTGATGATGAGGTTGATCTGGCCGGAGTGGCTAGTGCATGGTGGTGCAAGAAGCATGCAATGGAGGCCATGTCTCTTCGCTTCACTACCTTAAAACCTTCAACTAGAAAAGATCGATTGTTTCGTGTATAATAAACTATCAAGCTCTGTTTGCTGGGCTTTGTGGTGCCTAGAATACGGGTTTTGATATTTGTGTCTGTGATATGTGAAGGGAATTGGATGGTTTTGCATACTTGATGACGAGAAAGAGATCAGATTTTTGATGCGGGATAAGGTCGTAATGCCTCTAAGTGGTGCCACCTGGAATCAACACTCCAAATCTTCTCTCTGCTCTTGCATTGGGGCCCATCGATCACTCATAGGAATAGAGATAGGTGCATGAAATGCACTTTGTTCTCCTTCCCTCACAAGGAGGTAGCACAAGTAGGGTAATGAGCAAAACTAGAAGAATGCTGAGTGAATCCAAAGAGATGGTCTTCGTGATATAAGGATAAGAATATATACTTTCTTATATAAATAAATTACTTTGAAAACATATTAACATATATTTTTTTATTTTTATATTAATACATTAAAATTATTAAAAATATTAAAAAAAATATCAATTTAATAATTTTCAAAGCAAACATACTTTTAAAAATATAAAAAAACAGAAGTTATACCACTCCTAAATAATTACAATTAACATATATATATATATATATATATAACTCTTTAAAATAGCATCTTCTCTAATAGAAGAGAATTCCAATCTTCCAACTCAAAAGACCCTCGAGCCAATGATAGGCAAACTGGCGGAACAGTACTTCTCTTCCCAATTGATATTGATACCATGGATGTTTTCAGAGCTACACAATATTAGGTGGATATTCTAGTGAATTTATTATTATTATAGAAAAAAAGGAAGGATTTGTACATGTGGTGAATGTATAGAAAACGTGGTGTATGTATAGAAAACGTGGTGTATTTCTAGTCTCTTCGCAGCTAAAGGTACGTGGAAGAATTTGCTTCGGTTCCTCTCCTTCAATTAATCACTAGCAATTCTATTAAACCACTTGACAGATGAAAGGCACACGCCTACGATGTATTACAACCAAATTTAAGGAGAACAATGAAAAGAAAAACAGCACATATTGAAGCTTTAGTTCTTCTCCTTCCTGCCAATTGCTTGCAGCATGTTAATGGTTTTTTGAACGCTTTAAGCCTACAATTTTATGGAAGTAGTTGAAGAGCGCATCTCTTGGTGGAAGACGCTCTTTGATGAGTGGGATTTCAGTGAAGTTCTGAGCCCATTCAAGAAGAGATGGGAACTTCTCAGCATCAACCAGTTTCATGTCTCCAACTTCTTCTATAATATCAAGACAGAGGGGAATCCAGCCCATTGCTAGATCTAAATAACCTATCTTATCATCTCCACTGAAGAATTTCTTCCCTTGAATCAGCTTCTCGAGAAACGCTAATGATTCTTGTGCAGACTCTATGGCCTTCTCCTTTTCTTCTCCCTCTTTACAGGCAGCCGTAAATGTTTCCATCAGACACTGCCCTTGCAATAATAGAAGAAAAAAAAAAAAAAAAACACAAGACATGAAACTTCTTTAGCAGGCAAAATTTCCAAGATAAAGATACAAATGGTGTGACTATGAGTAGGATATATATTCAATCCCCCTTTAATTCTGTGAGAAAATTAAAAAAATAAAAATCTAAATTCATGTCATATGTAATGAACGTAGGAAACAAAGTATAAAATAAACGGATGATCTTAGCT
>Ga0325410_1002964_pt1 | contig 19049 bp, 9 predicted proteins | sample PopdelMetagenome_16_FD_206182 | JGI IMG/M metagenome (GOLD analysis project Ga0325410, IMG submission 206182) | Populus deltoides microbial communities from Bellville, Georgia, United States - Xylem-PdIQD-R3 | ecosystem: Host-associated > Plants > Phyllosphere > Stem > Wood/Secondary xylem... | reverse complement strand
ATAAGATTAAGAAAGAAAATAAAACTTAATGTAATTCAGAGGTAAATAAAAAATATTTTGGAAGCAAAAAAAATGAATATCTAGTTTATACTTTCATGAAAATATAAAATTAAAATACAACTATAATAAAATACTATATCAGTAAAATATGCAGTCCTATTGATTTCCTAGGCAAAATATTCATTTCAAGATATGACTAGATGGCATTATTATAACAGTTTTCTAGGTATACTTTCCGATTTGATTAGAAACAAACCATTTATGAAGAATCTAAAATAAATCATGAAAAATGACTTTACTTCTCTCGTATTTGTTTCGATAAACAATACAAAATATTGCTTTTTATCCTATCTGTAGATGCGACCATTGTTATTGTTAGGGTATGAATGAAAAATTATGTACCTTTAAACTCTATTTAAAATGAAGTTGTGCAACTTTACATTTTTTTTTTATTTTAAAAGTTACTTGAAAATTGAAAATTAACTATGTTCATAAAAAAAAAAACAATTCTAAGATGGTTTTGATAATGATTTTTTTTTAATTTTTCTAAAACTCTTTTACATTCTTTCGGTCAAAAAGTTTTAGAGAGTACCATATAATATATGGTTCACCATTTATTTTTTTGTTGTGCTACCAAGAATAAAAGATTGAGTAAGATATTGCAATCACACTGCCACCACCAGAAAGAGCAAGCAATAAATTATTTTAAGGCCAAATGATTGATTCTTACATCAATTTATTTCTTCAAGCTTATTTTTTGTCAGCAGATACTGTAAATTGATTTTTCTTTTCGTTATTGATTTATATACATATTTTATCTTTTGTAAAAACCAAATCATTAGAGTAAAGAGAAACAACAATCTTAAGAACTATTTACAACAAAGTTATTAAACCCAGCCTGAAGTTGACTCGGTTAAGGGGCTGGGTCACACGGATTGACCCAGCTTAACCTGGAAAAAAAAAAAATCAAAGTTTTAATATTGCATATGAAAAGGTTAAGAAATATTTCATGTGGATATATGCTATATATAACTATCTCACATGGAAAAGTTAAGAAACATTTCATGTGTGTGTAGTCTATATATATAGTTATTCCATAAAGAAAAATTCAAAAAAAATCCATTTGAATAGAGAGTATATATAAAGTTATCCTACATAAAAATGTTCAACAACATTTCATGTAAATGAAAGCTATATATATATAGCTATCCCACGTGCAAAAGTTAAGAAGCATTTCATGTGGATATAGGCTATAAATATAGTTATCCCACATGTAAAAGTTAAGAAATATTTCATAAATATAATTATCTCACATGAAAAAATTAAGAACATTTCATAGGGATGCAGACTATATAAAAATATGTGAGGTCAAGTATTTACAAATTAATTTTATATTTTTTGAGTTTTTAAAAAAATATAAAAAGCCTTGTCACTTGGGTTTGATTGGGCTAATTGCAGGCTCGAGTTTTGACCTTTTGAAACCTGACCAACGCCCCGAATCCTGGGTTGACTCGTCGGGTTGGGTCAGGTTTTATATCTTTGATTTAAAGAGTTCCAACAACCAATAGTGAAAAACTAGTTATGTGACCCGCGCTTCGCTGCGGGTTAAATATTTTTATTTCTTATAAAAAAAATTATATATAAAGATTTTTTCAACGCATTTTTGTAGCTTAAAAAATCTAAGTTCAAATAATATTTTTTATGATTACATGTAATTAAATAAATCATGAACTATGTGTGCGAATGAATAAATAAAAAATCATCAACGATACCTAAAAATAAAACTTCAAAAATCAAGAGACATGTATAGATCAAGATATTTAATCTTGAAAGACGAGACATTTATCCAATTGTGTTTGCTAAATTTATTTATTAAATAATTTATTTATTTAAGCAAATGATAATAGAAGTGGAGACACAAAGTAAATTGATCAAAAAAATTAAAAGGGGGAAAAATCATGCAAAACTGCATATATTAGAAATATTATCTGAAAATAATTTTCTTTTTATTTTGAATCAGAAAATTTTTTCAAATTTAAATACATAATTAAAAAAATAATTGTCATTTAAAAGAGGCTCTCCAAACAAAATGAAAGAGTGAAGGGGTACTAATTTAAATATAAATTAAAAAAGATTAGAGAAAAAATCATAAAAAAGAATAATTAATTTTAAAAAAGAAATAGAAAAAAAAAGGAGCAAAGGTCAAGCCAGCTCGCTTGGCTTATTTTGTCAAGGCTCGCATGATTAGACCTTTAAACTTTTTTTGTTTGCAACTGGAGCGGATGACATGTCATTTGTCCCAATTTTTCTTGAAAACAAATCGAACAACGCGTTGCCTGATAAGGTAAACATCACATGATCTACTTGCTCAAATTCCAACCATTATGGTGAAGAGCGTGTCCACCATGATGCTCATTTCTAAGAAGGATTGGAGTCTCTAAAGGTTAACAAGGCCTGCGTCACTAGCTTACTCGAGTAAACACTTAGTTTCTTTCCATACCATAGATGAGATCCCTGCAATAGCTTTCGTAAGGAGGCTGACTGAAAGAAAGGTGTAGTAGAATTAGAAGATGGAACCTGCTCCTATTGTGTTCAAAAAGTAATTGCCTTTATTTAATCATGTATGCAAAAGTGTTTTGACTTTGTTATGTTTAACCTATTTTAGTCTTGTTGGCAACTTGGTTCATAATGTCACAAGATTTTTTCTGTTAAATAGACCCTTCTTTTTAATGATATCATGCAGTTTCTTATGTTCATGATCATCTTCATTCTTACACTTTGAGGAATCCTGAAAGTTCCATCTATTCACAAACTCACCATACCAAGAATTCTTTGGTGTGTTTCCCATTTCTTCAAAAACTATGTATAATCTCATGTTTTCTTAAAGGTTTCTAGAAAAATCAAAGTTTTAGTACAAAAATAGAAATCAAATTGGTGTTTGTTCTAGCAGACATGTTCTAGAAATTTAAGTGATCTTCTAGAAAGGTGACCAGACACCTAGAAAAAATGAAAACAACCCAAACAACATGAGATGACTTCAATGTTAAGTTTTAGCTGAATGAATAATAAGAAACCATTTCGTACGATCACATGAAAAAAGCAAAGCTTACCGATCCTAAATGCATGTATTTGAAATGAGAAAAGACCATTTTTTATAAATCCTTTCAGAAGACTAAAATACACCTTTTGCAGTTCCCATTGAACCTAGTAAGTTTTTCTTAAAAAAAATAACCCTGACTAAAATCACACCCCACACTGGGGGTAAGTGCGAGAAATATGCAAAAATCCTCAATGATTAAATGTGTTCATACAAAGCTGGGAGAATGAAAGAATCCAAAGAGTCTAGAAGGTTTGAGCATACAAAAAAAAGCTAATATGATGATGATGCTCAAAATCAAATGAAGAAAACAAATAAAAAGCCCAAGCTCGACACTAGGGGGCATGATGAACCCATTCATGGCTGGGTCAAGCTCAGGAATGTTGGATTGGGCCAATATCGGCCTAATAGATTTTTTCCCTTCCTTTTAGGGTCGGGCCGAGTCTGGCCCATATAGTTGGGTTGGGCTAGAAGTGGCCCAACACGATGTTCATTGCATGAACAATGACCGTGAATTATAATTCACGCCTACTATTCAAGCGTGAACAATAAAACATGAATTATAATTGACGTATATTCTTCACCTGTGAATAGAGGCGGTGAAGAAGAAGAAGAAGAAAGCTACCTGGCATAGTGGCGGTCTGGCCATGGAGGACGATGTGCGGTGGTGGCTGAGGCTGTGGCAGAGGTGGTGGCTGGTCTTAGCCGCCAGTAGAGGAAGAAGAAGAATTTACAGAGGAGAAAAAGAGTTGGTGTAACCACCACATGAGGTAGTCAGACGGTTGCTTGTGGTAGAGAGGATGGTGGTCAATCCAACAGTGATAATGATGGTGGCTGAAAGCCTCGACAGAGAAGAAAGAAGAGAAAACTCGTTGCAGAGAAAAAAAACTGAGGAGAAAGAGGCTCATTTTTTCTGATTTTTGGACAGGATTTTCTTCCTGCTCAGGCCATGAAACCCACCCCTATTTATAGGGGGTGGAAAAGGGTAATCTTGTCTTCATAGGGCAAAAATTTCAGCCCTTGATTCGGTTGGTAAGGATCCCAACCGTTGGTTCAAAGTAAGCACCATAAACTGTAAAATCTGATAGTTCAAGGTTGTTTGAGTTGGTTAATTTAGGCCGGTGCCGGGGTCTTTTTGATGATAATATGCCTGAACGGATCATACTCGAGGATAAAGGGATGTTAGATGACTATTTTGGTTCATGTGTTGTCAATTTTGGTGGATATATGAGGCATTAAATGCACCTAAAAAGTAGCCACCCGGGCAGCAGTCTCGGGCAAAATCGGGAAAGACAATGAACAGTGATCAAACGACGCGTAGTCTGGTCCTCTCTCTTTTTGTTTTTCTAAATGCAAAAACGACGCCATTTTGGGTAAAATAAGGGATTTTTGTCAAACTTCAATTGAGGCCTTCAACTTTCGCATTCGTTCAATTGCACCCCTAATTAACCCTAAACCTTTGAATTAGTGCAATTTAGCCCTTGTCGAACTCAATTTGAACCCTGAATTTTAGTGCCTTTTGCACTTTGGTCCTTGGACTCAGATTTATGCAATCTAACTCCTAATTGACCATTAAACTTTTAATTTTTTCAATTTCACCCCGGTTTCAACAAATAAAGCCCTTAGAGTTCGATGCCTTTTACAATCAAGTCCTTAACTGCGAAAATCTTTAATTTGACCCCTAATTGACCCAAAAACTTTAATTTTTTTGCGATTTACCCCTGATTTCAATTAATTAACTTGATAAAAATTAAATTTGATCTTTTAAAATTCCAATCTTCTCAATTAAGCCCAAATTGGGCCCCCAAACTTATTTTTTTACCAATTAGGCCCAAAATAAAATTAATTTGACCCATTTAAAGTGTAATTAAGTCCTTGTACTTAATTAAATCATTCAATTGAACTCAAATTAATTCTTAAACAAAATTAAATTTTAATTTGGCCCATGATTAAATCCAATTGGCATATTAAAATTTAATTATGTCATTGGACTTAATTGTTTTGCAAATACGTCCAATAAATATTTAATTTGACCTGAAATTTTCATTGTTTCTCCATTTTTTGTCATAATGGGGTATAATTAGGCTTTGAATTTTCTCCAAAATTGCAGTTGTATTCCCTAGCCCACTTTCTCCATGTTGCTAACCTTTATTTTATTATTTTATTTTTATTTTTTTAAGTGAATTTTTGAGGAATAAACCAGAATTAGGTTATGACAGCCCTCATATACCAGATAGTGCGCTTTCTAGCCCTATCTTTTTTTCCCCCTCTGAGTGCGCTTTCTAGCCCTCGCATACTGGATAATACACTTTCTAAGCCTTATCTCTCTCTTTTCATCTTTGTACCCTTATCCCGGATAGTGCGCTTCCTAGCTCTATCTCCTTTTCCTCTAAGTGCGCTTTCTAGTCCTCACTTCAAACACTTCCAGAAGGATTGACCATTTCTTGATCTGGTCAGTCCGTTATCTCTCATTCATTTTTCTTCATTACAAAGCTTACTATCAAAAGTATTTTAAGAGACTTTTTGTCGCAAGCATTGTTAAGAAGGGGACAACTGTCATAACCTATTTTTGAGTTATTCCCTAAATTTCACCCCTTTTCCCTTTAAAATAAATAATAAATAATAATTACAAGAAGACTAGCAATTTGGAAGAAAAACAAGCTGGGAGAATTTGAAAAATAGAGAAAGATCAAGCTACAATTTTGAATGCATTGAAAACCTAATTGTACCTCATTATACCTAAAATTAAAGAGACAATGCGGATTCAAGGTCAAATTAAAATATTATTGGATGAATTTGCATAAATATTAAGCCCAAACATAAAATTAGATTTTTAATAAGCCAATTTGATGTAATCATGGGCCAAATTAAAAGTTTAATTATGTTTAAGAATTAACTTGGGTCAAATTAAAGGATTTTATTAAATTTAAGGACTCAATTATACTTCTATTAGGGGCTTAATTCATGAAAATTAAGTTTAGGAGCTCAATTTGGGCTTAATTGAGAAGATTGAAATTTTAGAGGACCAAACTTAATTTTTATAAAGTCAATTCATTCAAATCAAGAGTAAAATCACAAGAAAATCAACATTTTAAGGTCAATTAGGGGCTAAATTAAAAAAAATTTACAGCCAAGGACCTTTTTAAAAGAGATGCCGCAATCTGGGGATTTAATTGGCTGAAATCAGGGGTGAAATTGAAGAAAATTATAAGTTTAATGGTCATTTAGGAGTTAAATTTAAGAAATCTAAAACCAGGGACCACAATAAAAAAAGGCGTTGAAATTCAGGGCTGATGTTGAAGTTTGACATGGAAAAAATTACATAAAATTAAAAGTTTCAGGCCAGTTAGGGGTGTAATTAAAAGAAATAAAAAACCAAAGGACTAAGTTGAACTTTGGCCAAATCCCTAAATTAAAACCTTGTAATCTAAAACGACATCATTTTAACCAAAACGACGTGATTTTTTACCCAAATAGTAACAAAAAAAAAGATAAAGGAACCAGATGAAATGTCGTATGGTTCCTGTTCATCATCTTCTTTTTTTTTTGTCAGAAAAGTTGCCCGGGTTAACTAGTTTTCAACGAAATTTAATGTTTCATTTCTCTATTAAATTAGACAAACCATACACCACCATGATAGCGTGACATTTGACTACATCCCAATATGGTTTTTTGTGGCTGATTGACACCACAACTGCTGCAGAGATGCCTCATAGAGGCTAACTCATACTGCCTTTAACCGTCAAAATTTGACAGTTCATGATAGTTATTTTGAGTCAATGGTTGAGGTCCTTCTAAGCTGAATCAAGGGTCAAGATTTGTCCTCAAAAAGACAAAATATCTCTCTTCCACTCCCCATAAATATGATGGATTCCATGCATTGAGGGAGGAGAAATCAATGGTCAAAGTTGGGAAAAAGTTAGGAGTGATCATTTTTTATTCGGTTCGGTTTTTGTCATAAAAAAGTAACCAAACCACAATTTAAAAAAAAACCGAAACTGAACCGAAACCGGTTCAAACTGACTGGTTTTGTTTTGATTTGGTTTTTTAGGACAAATACCAGTTCAAACTGGTTTGACTCGGTTTTTTCGGTTTGGCTCGATTTTTGATCGGTTTTTTCCAGTTTGACTCGGTTTGTTTTCAGTTTAGGTTCCATTCAGTTTGTTTTTTTCGGTTTCAGGCTTATAAAATTGAAACCGAACCGGTCGGTTTTTTCAAAATTTTAATCAGTTTTTTTCAAGGTTTGGTTTTTTCAATTATTTTTTTCCGGTTTTCTCGGTTTAATCGGTTTTTTCAGTTTTTTTTGCTCACCCCTAGAAAAAATCATTTTCTCTTACCATTGATACTCTTCCCTCTCTCTCCATCATGTTCACAGCCACTACAACCTCACCCATTATGTGACCATTGATACCCCAACCTTTTCCACCAGCTCATCTTATCACCGGTAACAGTAACAATCGTCGCCACCGCCAATTTCTTCATTTCCACTACAGGCTTCTTCTCTTCCAACGACTAACATCTCCAGCCAACAACGTGTGCCATCAGCCAAACTTCCACCAACATCTCCAGCCAACACCATACGCCACCAGCCGGACCTCCAACCTGCAACACCGTCATCCCAGGTAAACTCATTTATCCTTTCTCTCTTATGCCCCATTTCTTCTTCTTTCCCATGTCTTGCATGCAGGACGTGAAGTAATTCACCTCCTGCAACTGCTGGTTTTACCAACGATAGGCTGCACTCGTTCCAACCTAGCCTATATGGATGCACCAGGTCTAGCCCAATGTAAAAAAAAAAAGAAAGGATGTTGGGCTGATAGTCGACCTAACCCAATTGAGTCAAGCTGGGCTGAGTCCAGCCCAATATGTTAAATCAATAATTTATGTTTAATAGTAATATAATAATATTAAAATATTAGAAAAAAATTCAATTCTAAAAGGGGTTTTAAAAATATTTATGGGCCCGTCGCATGTTTTTTCAATTACTTTGCATAATATCACTTACATTGTAATATACAAATTTGGTATTAAAAATTCCAAAAAAAAATTTAAAAATAAGTTTTCATTTAAAAAAACAAAAAACAATTGTTTTGTTCTCGTGAATACAACCAAATCCTAAAAGTTTTCCAAGTATATTTTTATAAAAATAAAAATGCTTCTTTCTCATTTTTTAAAATCTGAAATGGATATCGTGACTAGTTTATGATTATCCGTTAAGGTTTAGCTAAAATATTAAAAACCCCTCACCAAATATTGTATTCACTTTATTTTTAAACTGTTAGGGTTTAGCTATAGAATTTAATATTTATGGGTTTGAAATTACACAATAGAGCATACACTCAGGTATTAAAGATACAAAGCAATAAATGCGATGATAAAATTCAGACCTTAGAATGGTTAGAACTTAACCCGATAAGGTAAAGACTTCCTTACAAAGGGAGATCTTCCTTAGACTTTAGAAAAAAAATGATACAATTTAGGTAAAGTCAAATTCGGATTTTGATGTAAAACGTGCAATTATCCAGTTTTACGGCAACAGTCATAATTCTCAATCCGACCATTGGATCGAGCTGAATTTTACATTGAGTCTCCTGACATATTGTCCTACCTTGGTTAAAATTTTAGATGAATCGGAGTTTAGGAAGGCATTACAATACGTGTTAACAAAGGCTGTATGAATTTTGTTATTTACTTCCTTTTGACTTGTGGACTTCCTATTTGGTAAGGATCCTTTTCCTACAAAGATATGACAGTTTGTTTTGGGAATCTCCTAACTCTACAAGGATCTTTAATGGGCTACAATATAGTTTCCAAGTGTGGCAAGGATTCATAAATGTTTCAAAATCCTTTTCTTACAAGAATTGCTTATTCATCCTAGCAACAACAAGGAAAGAAAGTCAACAACTTATTCTCCTAATCCAGTAAGCAAGTTAGCCATATCTTATTCTTAAAAAGGGGAGGATTATTTAATACTTTCCCTAACTTAGAAAGGAAAGTAATTAAATCAGTAACAAAGGAGGAAATTTATTTTCTTATTTTTCCAAGTTAAACAAGAAAATCCAAGCTAATCAAGGACATCACATGGGGAGGCAACACAAATTTTCCAAATCAGATTTCTTCTAGTTTATTTGGGACTTCTTAAGGGTGAAAAATCTGATTCTAGCATATCTAGGATCGTAATTTCTGAATTTTTATTATTTTCTTCTTAGTCTTTGGGTTATTATTACTTATTGGAGTCAATTGTAAGTGGGCTTCATATAAGTCCACCAAAGGGGGGGTCTATTAGGGTTTCTTTAAGTTTAGAGTCGGTATAAATATAGGTATAACCAAACATGTAAGGGTACGCAATTCAGATTAATAAAACTTCTTATTTGCTGCACTTTGTGTGTGAGTGTGTGTGTGTGTGTTGATGAGATAATCTCCCTTCCATGGTTTTGTAAAAAACTGAAAAACAACTTATCGAAGAACAACTGTTTTCGTGGATTCATCCTTTTACTTCTTGTTCGCGAATCAATATTCGTTGGGTGGGGGTTTCTGTTTCTAATAGTGTTGATGCCTAGGTACAAGTTATCTTTATATCACACTCCTATCAAACCTGATTTACTTGGCTTTCTGGGAATTGGTGTCTTTGTATGTGGGTTGCGTGACCGCGTGATCACAAGATTTGCATAAAAAAACCAATGAATAGAAACACAACCTAGAAAAACAATCAAACAACAATGCAACTTATCTTAGGTAGGGTGCACTTAGGGTGATACGTCTTCTCCTTGCATAACCAATCCCTTACCGGGACTCTTGCAGACCATAGTTTTCCTAGTAAACATAATACTAAGTGGTGAATCTTGAACTTCATAATCATAATTTTATGATTAAACTCAAAACCTCATTTTCAACACACACTCAGGAAGCAGACCTGTCAATCGACGTCGTGCGCGTCACAACAAAAACATTACTTCAAAAATCAATTATTTCAATTTTTTTTTCTTTCCTAGAAAATTCAAAGACTAGAAATTTAAATTTCAGCAAAGGATACTCCATTCATACTTACCACATCAATGCATTGATTCGAGGAAAGCAAGCACATCTCGTGCATCTTTTACAAGATGTTTTTTTACAATTACAAAATCCTATTTTACAAAAAAAAAAAAACAAGAATTTCATAATTTCAAAACGAGATAAAAAAAAAATTGTTTTGATTTACCAAATACCTTTTGAAAGAGAAAACAACATGTTGTTGATCTTTTTTATGATAATAGTTGTAATGAAAAGCAAATTCCTACATAGCAAGACGTATTCAAATGAATTATGAATTAGAACAACATTTTCGACTCGAAATCAAAGATTTATAATCTAAAAATCTTATACAAAAGTCTAGATTACCTTGGTTATGTGCAATCTTTTATATTAACAAAAATTCTAAGATTGAACAAGGCACATAAAGGCTTGTCATAAATTATAAACCTTTGAATAAAACTTTGAAATGGATTAGATGTCCAATTCCAAACAAAAAAGATTTGTTAAAAAACTACATTTTGCATTCATAATTTTAAAGTTTGATGTGAAGTCAGGATTTTGGCAAATTCAAATTCATTCAAAAGATCGTTACAAAACTACATTTATAGTTCTATTTGGTCAACATGAGTGGAATGTCATGAAATTTTGATTAAAAAATGCTCATTTTAAATTTCAAAGAATCATGAATGATATTTTCAATTCATATTCAAAATTGTGAATAATACACATTGATAATGTTCTTATATTTTCAAATTCAATAGAACAACATTTACAAACATTTACAAACACTCTTTATGTCGCAAAGAAAAATAGGTTAGTTGTTTTAAAAATAAATATTTCTCTTTTCCAAACTCGTATTCATTTTCTTGGTCATTATATCTCTTAAGTAACCATTACACCTATTGAGAGATCCCTTCCATTTGCTAGTAAATTTTCTGACAAAATTCTAGATGAAACCCAACTATAAAAGTCTTTAGGAAGTCTTAGTTATGTTTTAGATTTTTACCATAATATGAGCAGAATAGCGAAACTCTTATATGATAGGTTAAGAAAGAACCATGTTTCATGGTCTAATGAACATACTAGGATTATTCAACAGATTAAAAAACAAGTTCAACAAATTCTTGCTTATATATTGATAATCCCTTAGCTCCAAAAATAGTTGAGAAAAATGTTTTTGAGTTGGGGAACGAGGTTATTTTTAAACAAGTATAAAATAAGAAAAAAAATAAAATTTTCAATTTACATCTACACATTGGAATGATTATTAAAAGAATTATTCCAGTATCAAAAAAAAGAAATTCTTTCCATTGTATTATGCATTACAAAATTTCAAAGTGATTTATTAAATCAAAAATTTCTTTTACGTATTGATTGCAAATCCGCTAAAGAAATTTTACAAAAAAATGTTCAAAATATTACTTCAAAATAGATTTTTACCCGATGGCAAGTTATATCAAGTACCTTTTATTTTGATATAGAATATATAAAAGGATATACAAGTTCAATTCTTGATTTCCTAACTAAGGTCCTCCAAAACAGATCATGATGCCTCCCAAATCTAGAGGTAAAGGCAAAATCCCATAGATAAAACCTAAATCTCCAGAATCTCAAAATTCACAAAACCCTACAAAACTCTTTGCCTCAACCATTTCTTATACAAAACCAATCAAATCCTGGTATGAAATAGTAATTGAAGATGAGAAAGCAGAACACTCTTCACAAGTACAAAATTGGATAGAATCCTTTTCTAATTCACCATAAATACTTTTGGCTTTACAAACTATTAGCCAGAAGTCCTCACAGGAAGAGAAGTCTTCGTAGATTGGTAAATCCTTCAAACGAATTTTCAAAATAAAAGTAGGTTTTTCCTCACAAAAACCCCACCTTTTTTTTTAATCCAAACTCTTCATTTGAACTATTTCAAAAGCTTTCAAAAGAAAAATCTGATTAGATTGAGAAACTAAATTTTTGAAATATTTTAGCTATTGAAAAGGAATTTTTTTTATTTTGACCTTTCCATTGCAACTACAAAAGTCTTCCCTCCATACTAGTATTTCAAACCTTAGGATTTATCAAACTCTAGTCTTACTATTGATAATACTTGAGATAATACTCCACATATATCATTTAAAATATCATTAATCCTTTTGATTGGAAACAACCCCTTTACCAAGCAATCCAATTTCCAATTAGTTACCATGTCAAACTTGCTAATTTCATTGTCCATTCTTATTCTTATCCAGATTATCAACAGGTGTGGTTCAATACCTTTTTTCCTTCAAAATTCTAAGGGTTGCCACTCTTGGCTATTCTATCTTAATAATTCCATTAAGACTTTAAATTTACCCAATTGTTTTCTTCAATTGTGGGGATTACTTTAGTTGTATTTATAAAGTAATAAAACATCACCCTTTAGTTGAAATTGGTTACATTTACTTCAAACAAAATTTTAAACCTTTTGAAACTGAGGAAAAAAATTCCCACCAATTCTCTCTTTCTATTTCAATTTTTTTATCCCTTGGATCTATTCATGGTATTTTGACTATAATACCTAGCATGGATATCTTATCCTCATCACAAGATACAAAGTAAAATAGCTGGACTGCTTTGCAGTAAAAACCAAAAGTTCCAAACATGTTGTCATAGAATGGTTAAAGCAACACCAAACTACTTAGATTATAGACTCAAATCCTTAGTCCAAATTCCTAGCATATAGATCTCATGCTTGTTCTTTTCTTGCCTCAACAAAATATAAAGAAGAATATTTCAAAATCATGAAGCAACTCCTACAAAAGCACCAATGACAATGATCCCTCTCCATCTTCATCATCCTTGGGTTCTATCATCATAGGGGACTTTTTATAGGATTCAGGATTCTTTTATCAAGATATTATCTTCTTTTATTATGGAGAGTGGATTTAATTGAATGAACATTTAATTAACCCATAATCTAACCACTAAAAAACTATAGTCCTAAGGATCCTGGATTTTAGAATATCATCAAACTCATTTTAATATTTTAATTAATTACTTAATCAAATAAATATTTATGATAAGTATATGATATGAATTTGTAGTTAGATTCTTTTAAAGATTTTTAAAATCACTTAAAAATAAATAAAGAATATTGTTATTCAATCAATAAATTAAAATCTCATAAAGATCAAATAATAAGATTTAGCATTAAGTTGGAAGTTGCACACTGAAATGATTGATTCATCATGAGCTTAATGAAAATATTAATCATCATCATTTATTTATTTATTTATTTTAAAAGTGGAGGGAGGAGGAATTTATGTCATTCAAGCTAACCAATAATTATAGCATCATGATATAAATTGATATAAGAAGAAGAAAGAAATAAGAGAAAAGAATTCTTATTATTTTTTTATGATACTGAAAGTGATTTTCTCTTTCTATTTTTTATGTCTATATATAAATATTGGTTATTATTGTGTCTTCATATATATATATATATTCTCTAAAATGAAAAGATGAGAGACAGGATTATAACTCATAGTGTACAGAATAATTTATTTTTCTAAAATGTTTATTTTGATGGTAACTGATTTGATTTAGTGGCATTTAGATAATAAAAAGTTTCTAAGAAACAAATTTGTGAGCATAATTTTCTAATCCAATTAGTACAAACTAGGAATTGGTTTACGCTTCATTACAATCGGATAAAAAAAATTTTAATGATTTTTTAAAAGTTATTTTTTAACGAATTACTAATATAATTTTCTATTTGCACCTAAAATTTTAATTATGAACTCAAAATTTAATGTGTACAACGTAAAATTTTTAAATATCCAAACAATGATATTTTTTACCGATTCAGGTCTACCCGAGTTGACATACCTAACTCGTGACTAGAATCATGGACCCGACAAGACTTAATCTAAAATATATATTTAATTAATTTAAAATATTTAAAATAATTATTTTAAAAAAATAAATTAAATTAAAAGAAAAAACAAAAACAAGCTAGCTCACACTTCTTGAATTAATAAAAAAAAACTCCCAAGCCCACGCCTACTTTTTATTTTTATTTTTGCCTCTTGTCACTAGCCTTTTTTTTTTTTAATGAAGTGAGCGACAAGTCATTTGCAGCGGAAAATAATCTATAGCATGCTAGGTTGTTGGCTGGAATCGCACAACCATTATGGTGGTTGAAGGGTAATTCATTTTTCTACTAGTTTTCACATGTAAAAAGAACTCAAAACCCTATATAAATTATCTAATGACCTAAAAACATTCCAAAATTACAAAAATACAAACATAAAAATTAGTCAAAAAAAATTAAAATTAAACCTGGTATACCTTTTCTGTCATGCATAAAGAAAAAACTATCTTCATTAAATTCCTTTGAAAAAAGGAACCTATTAATACAAATATTCTCCTTTTAGTAGTTGAATTGTGGGCAAACAACAAGTTTATAATTTTTTAATGAATTTCTCTTTTTTTTTTTCTAATTCTATGATTGAAAAATGAATAAAATAAATTTTTGAACCAAAATAAAAAAAATCTTAAAACTTTGAAATTGGTTATTTATTTTATTTTATTATATTATATTTTATATTGTAGTTTTCTCACTTTAAATTCTGTTTTTCTAAATCAATTGTAAACTTTATCTTGTGGAATTAGGTTCAAGAAGTATCAAATCAAAAAAAAAAAAAAAGATGAAATATCATAACACCTTTATGCATGATGGTCGCATGTCGTCTATTTGGTGGGGGCCTACAGACCATCCAGACAGACCCATTTCACTACAATCGAAAATGCCGTCCATGAATTCCTCATCTAGAATTATAACGACAGGAACCCTTCTGGTGGGACCTGCTCTTATCTGTTTGATTTTATTTCTTTGTATTTTCCTACACCTTTGACGTGAGAGCAAATTTTCAACACTGGAAGTTTGACCTTTCTTAATCCAACCAGTCAATGGTTTGATTTTAATTGCGGAGTCAGCAGGTTTCCCACGAGTCCCCTGCTGGCGGTTTCCTTCTGAAAGCGTGTGGTTGATATTATGATAAATGATATTTTTTAAATATATATTTTTTATTTTTGATATTAATATATTAAAATTATAAAAAATATATTAAAAAATAATTTAATTTTTTTTTTTAAAAAAAATCAAATAGACTTCTAAAACACATTCAAAGACTAATTTAATGCTAATGACAAACAGCTTGTAGGAATATGCTAATGTCAAAGACTTCAAGAACATTGATGACTGTTTCCAACAACAGAATCAATAAATGACACGAAGCATAAACATCTTAGGATCTTTCCTTTCCTCCTAATCTTGAAAGGAGTTTGAGGGGTAAAAAAACTGAAAAATTGAGAAAATTAAAAAAAAATAACAAAAAAAAAATCGAATTGTAAAAAAAAAAATGATAAATTTTTTTAAAAATCGAACCCAAATAAAAAAATCCGAGTCAAACCGGAAAAACCCGAACCAAAACCAAGTCAAACAGAAAAAATTGAGCTAAACCGGTTTAAACCGGTTTTATCTAAGAAAAATCGAACCGAACCGAACCGAAACCGGTCTTTGAACCGGTTTTGGTTTTTTTAAAATTAGTTTGATTACTTTTTTTTATAAAAATCAAACCGAATAAAAAATAATCACCTCTAATTTACAAGACTTTGAGAACCTACAAAAATAATTGTTGGCCTTCCATTGAAAAATAAATAAATTAGATACACAAAATGAATTTATTATTTAAAAAATAAAAATAAATAAAAAAAACCATGAACTCGAAAGAATTTATAGTGCAAAATATTCTTTTTAAGTAATGATTAGATTACATTCTCATAAAACAAAACAAAGAACATAGCTCCGGATTTATACTGGGTGATGTATTCAATACTATACAAGAAAACTTTTAAGGGTATATTTATTATTGTGATAGCTTGTATTTTTACTTAACCACAACCCCAAAAGAAAAAGTAACTTGGTTATTAAAAAAAATTTGTTTTTAAAAGCATTTTATATTTTGTTTTTGTAAAAACTAAAATAATCTATTTTTTACTCATGAAAACACGTTTTTTTTTATTTATTTTACATATAAAAATTTATCTTAGAGTAATTTTAACTAAGTATATTTTTAACAACCACGACTAATAATATTTTTAAAATACATATATTTTTAAATTATAAACACAAGAAACTATCTCGATATTAATTACACACTAAGGCCTCGAATCCAAACTTAAACTTACGAGAGTGGGTACACGGCAGCGACCTCTGTTCTGTGTTTCAGTGCCAAAGCCACGAACAGTAGGCCGCGTGTATCTATCAACCGTGACATAACCAACCACGTCACTTGAAAAAAAGCCCCATCTTTGTCACCAAAACAACCCTCCAAAATATCCCCAGGTGCCATAATTGCTTTCAAAGCCCGCGTGTACTAAGTGTTCCAGCTGGTTTGCCATGTCACCACCCCATCTTATATGTACTCCTCCGCTCTCTTTCTTTCTCCAAAAACAAAAAAAAACACAAACTTGCAGCAGAGCAGAAGACCAAACCAGGAGAAAACATTTGACCCCGCGAAGAGAAGTACGAAGCAATTTCAAGAATGCAAAGACCCTCGAAGAGATCCAAAATAGGCGAAGCTCCGGCAGCGACCCTCTTTTCACCGCCGGAAATTCCACCGATGAGATTGACCCATGATCAGGAGTCGGCTGTAATGGTTGCTGCTCTCAGGAACGTAGTTTCTGGCACCAGCTCAACTGATTTTTCAAGGGAGTTCAATAGTCTTAATGTGCCGATCACCACTTCATATTCACAATTTGGAAGTAGAAGCAGTAACGGGAATGGTTTTTGCATCTCAATATGGCCTCCATCGTCAGATCTTGACACGTGTGCTGTTTGCAAGATCAAAGGCTGTTTAGGATGCAACTTTTTCCCGCCAAATCAAGAAGATAAAAAAGACGACAAGAAAGGGAAAAGAAAGAGAGTAAAGAAAAATTACAGAGGTGTAAGGCAACGGCCATGGGGGAAATGGGCGGCAGAAATAAGAGATCCGCGGCGGGCTGTAAGGGTTTGGTTAGGGACGTTCAGCACAGCGGAGGAGGCGGCAAGGGCCTATGACAAGGCAGCCATTGATTTTAGAGGGCCAAGAGCTAAGCTCAATTTTCCATTCCCTGACAGTGGTATTTCTAGTTTCGAAGAGAGTAAAGAAAAGCAAGAAGAACAAGCCAAGCAGCAAGAAATAAGCGAGAAGAAAAGTGGATTTGATGCGGAAATGGGGAAAGAGAGTGAGTTCTGGGATAAGATTGGGGATGATGAGATACATGAATGGATGATGATGATGTTGGATTTTAGCAATGGGGATTCTTCAGATTCTACTGGCACTGCAAGTGCTGCTACTATCGGGATTTGATTACTTTTTCCTAGTTTCTTGATTTTAATTTTAGTTTCCTAAGAATGGTAATTGTAAGAAAATTCTTTTTGTTCTTTAGTTTTTTCAAGAAAGAATCCTCAAGTAGTTGTTCACAGAGCGTTAACCTGTACAACTCTTACCATACAATTTATGTAGTATTGTACTAATTTCTTGCTCCTAGCAGCACAGAGAATTGATGAGACAAACAGTTCTTCTGTAGACACGAGTCCCTCTGTTTTTATGTTCTGTTCTCCCTCTGCGAAAATCTAGAAGGCAACAGGGACCCACGTCAGGTATAAATTAACAGTAAATCTCACGCGATGAAAAAGGCGACCGTGGCCCTGTGGGTTCCACCCAGCTGAAGCGATAATATCATAGTTCTGCTTGTACAAGCATCAACTAAACTACATATCATCACGTGGGTTTTCTCTGTGGACGAGAAATCAATTTTAAACCATGTTGAACGTGCCCTTATTTATCATCACGTGTGAATATGAAGTAAAAAATAAGAAATAAAAGATGAGCAAACTGAAAAGAAAAGAAAGATAGTGGCGAGGATAAGAATATGCACAGCGTGAGGGGGAGATTAATTAAGTTTTTAAGTGGTTGATATGGTGGGAATTACTCGGCTTACACTGAGACTTCGTCTGCTGACGCACCAGGGTCCTGCCAATAAATAATTGAGTTCTCATATAAGCACGTGGTTAAAATGGTAAGTGAACAGCACTGTGGGTCCAGAGGGGTGATTGTGGCAAAAGAATTAGTCTTTAGATCCTGTCTCCTCTCGTCCATTGTGGGCTAGTGGTTTTTTTAATGAAGGTGCGGTAAACAATCACTCTCATGAGTAGATTAATTAAGAAATAATTAACGTTCTATTTATTTTTATATTTTAAAAATATTTTTTAAAAAAATTATTATTTTTATTTTAAATTAATATTTTTAAATCATTTTAATAAGCTAATATCAAAAATAATTTTTTTAATAAAAAATATTATTTAAATATATTTTCAAATAAAACATATTTTAAAAAATACCTCCAACAACATTCTTAAACACTCTTTGAAAAAGCTACTGGCCTTCATTTCCTTGTGAAACGAATAAACTGTCAAAGTGTGCATATTATTTTTTTCTGTTTGTTTAGTAGTGTGGGTGTTTTTATAGTTGTGATTTTAAAAAAATAGTTTAATAAAAAATATTTTTTATAAGGTTTGTTTTAAAATTTAATATGTTTGATTAAAATTATAGGTGAAATTATAATTAAAAAAATAATTTTTTATGTTTGATTAATATATTTTTTTATAAAATTTAATTATAAAATTAACTAAAAGAACATTCATCTATCTCGATATATATATAAAGAGCCTTTCACTATCTGGGCTTTTCTTGTCTGCATTTCTTTTTTGCCATGGCTCCTACAACTTCGATGCTCCTACTTCCCTGCCATAACAAAATCTTCGTCTCCACCATCTCCTCTGTCTTCAACACCCTCACCTACTTCTTTTTCTGGGGCTAAGTTCTCTGTAATGACATGGGTTCGGCAAGACAAA
>Ga0325410_1002963_pt1 | contig 19051 bp, 12 predicted proteins | sample PopdelMetagenome_16_FD_206182 | JGI IMG/M metagenome (GOLD analysis project Ga0325410, IMG submission 206182) | Populus deltoides microbial communities from Bellville, Georgia, United States - Xylem-PdIQD-R3 | ecosystem: Host-associated > Plants > Phyllosphere > Stem > Wood/Secondary xylem... | reverse complement strand
TATTTTTAAAAAAACTCTTTTTAACCGGACAGTGAAGGAATATTAATTTTTCTAGTTATATTAATTTAGTAACGTTTTTCTTTTCTTTCCATTATTATTTTTAGTGTGGTATTAAATGTCTGATCATCTGCAACAAATTCTAGTCTAATCATGATTTCAGGCTATAGAATCAATCAACTACCATACGACACATTGTGTAATGAAACTAGCGTTTGACCTACACTACAAAAACACCTTTATTATCGATAGAGCGTGTTTTAAGCCAAGTATAAAACTTTTGTTTGATTTTATTTTTTTAATACTATTTTTCTCTTTGTAGCGCGGGGTTCCAAAAATTAGCAAAGCTTGAAGCCACAGCAAAGGTTCATGGCTAAATATTACTCTGCTTTTCAAATGACATGTCCCCAATTACGCGCTGACGATAACTGCTTGAAGGCCCAAATCCCAATCCCCTCCCTGTCAAGGTGCAGTGTCTTCTAATTCTCGGTTTTCCCTTTTCCCACTTTTTTGAGAAGAATTTTGCAAGGGATTTAACTCTCCAAGCATTATAGCATAATAGGCCCGGCAAGCTTCCCTAGATGGGCCAGATATGTGGCTAAATTTAGATTACAGTAAGACCCAAGCCCATCAAAATAATGCTTGAGAGTTGATTCGTGGAGTTCAAAGATTGACATGGAAAAGAACTTGAACAAAAAAAGGGGCAGAGCTTGAAACAGACCTCCTGTCATGGTGAAATCGAGAAAGAAGAACGTGAAACCCTCAAGTTCATGTACGAAGACTGTCATTTGGCAGTTCAACAAGATGAGAAAAACTCAGAAATCAAAATGCATACCAATTGAAAGAGAAGATACAGGATCATGGTGATGCATATCTCCGCGCAGTTTGCAATGCTCTGCCCCACTCCTATACCAATTACAGGATCAATCTTGTAGAAGATATCCTGATCACCAACAGGATTACTCATGAAATTTGTTTGTATCAAGAATAATATCTAAACGAAAATAAAATAAAACTTGTCTTGCGACCTACAAAGAATCAATTTCTGAATAAATACATCATGTCTTGAACAGAAGTTCGATATGTCCTATAATCACCTTGCCAGTCTAAGAAGGTTGTTATACAAATCTACTACATAGACATGAGAATAATATTACACGTTTGGTCGCAGCAAACTATGTTAAGTGCAGACATCTTCTATGTTAAGAAACAATTGGCCTTTAGTGAAGTGTCTTTTTTATCCTTTTCTTCCTAGGGCTGGTTCTCTTACTGCTTCCGCTACACTTCGGACAAAACCAATCCTCTTCTGGTATACTTTCAAGTGGAGGATCGCAGCAGTCTATATGCATCCCAACCCCACATCCAACAGAACCACTTTCATCGCTGCATATCAGCATCACTTCCCCTCTATCTCGAGAACCACAAACTTCACAGGCTATATCATCACCACTATCACAATCCTCAACAATCTCTTCCGCCTTGCTCAAAAGGTTGGAAAATGACTTCTCTGCCCAGTCATTGGTATTGTACAGTACATGTCTCTCAAGGGAGTACCCAGGCTTGCAGACATACTCCACCAAGTAATCAGCAACAATGCAGGGTATCTTATGTCTTAAGAACTCTTGAACCCACATATCTACACGTGTTATGCCAGGGCTGACAATAGCATAGTCAACTCCAGATGTAAGAAAGCGGGTGTAAGGAGGAGAGGTTGCTAAGATGGTACCATCCCCCGCCTTCACTACTCGTTTCAGAGTATCCTGTTTGTTGAGCAGGAAGATGAAAACCGTGTCAAATCATGGACATTAGATAAATGATCAACTAAAAATTATAAACAGCCGATCAGTATCGTTCAGGGAAATCCAAGACCCCAAGAAAGAAAGCTTATGCAGCATGTGTTGGAAAAAGAGCAGTTAAGAAAACATACCAAAGGTGGTGTAATGCATTCTCCATAAATGATAATATGCATTCCATAGAAGGCTCCATGACCTGTTCTCTCCCTTAACAGCCGCCACTTCCTTGGAGCTTCTAAATTAATTGTTCCATCTTCGCTAAGGCTATTCTTGTGCCATTCATAAGATTCCTCTGCCAAGAACCTCCCTGCCTGACTACAAGCAGTTAGATAATCCGACCTAAGAATCCACCTGCATTTAATGGATATCTATCAGTTTGGACAGATGGCTCATAGAATTATAGATAGTCCATAACAAAACTCATTCAGCGACTTTTCATCTTCACAGGAAAAATAATATATGCGTATATATAAAAATTTCTCAAAAGAAAAAAGAGGAATTACATGGTTTAGCACCAGCAAAATGAAAAATGGATCGCATTGCTATGTCAGAGATAAGAATGTTGATAGAGGTTTTCTTAAATATTAGTTTCAAAACTCAAACTTCAGACATTAAGCACAATGAACTGCACCTTCCAGATGCTGCAGCAGCAAAAAACTTCTCTGTCCTGCGAATTGGGTCTGGAGCTATGAAGTGTGTTGCCTGATATGACCATTGATGAGAATCTCTGCAGAATTTTCCTTTCAAACGCCTAATAACTTGCTGATGCTCCTTTCTTTGCATCCTATTCCCACTCAATATAAACCATAGCGGTTCAGTTTTCAGTTGCTTTGTAACTTCTCTTCCTGGTGTAGAACCAGGATTACTTTTACTAACCTTTTGATTAAACTTCGTTGGTGTTTTACTTGCATTAGCAGCTGTTTCCCCAACATGCTTATCATCTAGACTTGCATATTGATCTCCATCAACAGCAGGCTTATTCTCCTTTTCAGCTTCCACGGGGTTCTTGGACTTTTTCCTAGATACAATTTTACTTTTAGCTTGACCTGCAGGACATGGCTCAGTGCTTTCCTTTTCTGCAGCATTCTCCTCAATGTTCTTTCCATTAAGATTCTCTTCCTCGTCCAGAACTTTCTTAGACTCAGCTTTTTTAACAACCGAAGTAACAGTCTTGGTCTTCGTCTTACCAGAAGGCTGTTTCTTGCCTCTGCTTCCTTTTCCTTTTACAAAACCTTCTTTCAAGGTTGATCCGTCTCTCCTTCGTATTTCAATTGCATTATTTCCTTCTGCTGGACCATCACACATGTTAGCTGCAGAATTATCTGCTTCCAATTTCATTCCTGTCTCATTATCTGCTTTATTTGACAAATCAATCACATCAATCTGCTCGTCATTGTGCAAAATTTCACATTCATCTCCCTCCTCTGGAGCCTCAGTTTCATCATCCGCGAAACCAATCTTATCCACAGCATTATCTCCCAACTTATCCCCCAATTTTGTGGCACGTTCTGTCTCCATAACTTGTGCTTCTGCAGCATTGACAGTTGCAGGGGATATCTCTAGCTCAGTGGCATCAGTGGAACTCCTGTTCTCCACTCTCCCTTTTCCCTTAGCCATACCAACTGTAGGATCATTTTGAGCATCAGTTACATTTAAGTATATGGAACCTTTCTGGCTCACATTACTTGTCAGTTTTGGTCTAGAACCCAAAGTCTTCTTGGCAATCATCTTCTTCCTAGCTGGCTTGGTAATGGAGTTATCATTTCCTGCCTGAGGCACGTTCAAATTAGAAAGCATCTCAGATTTATCTGTCTCTAATCCCTTATTATGTGTAAACGGACCCCCTCCATCCTGTTGCCAATTTTGTGGCTCCCCTGCTTCTGCAATCACCTGTTCAGATCTTTCGACAACAAAACCTCCACTATCATGCCCGCTGACCAAGATGTCCTTTGTCAAGTCCCTGAAGGATGGTTGTGGTGTATTCTTATTTGTGTTCTCATTTTCTCCAGTTTTCAAGATCATATTTTCAAGGAAAGCATGATCTTCTGTGAACGGGTTCCTTCTAAATTTTGATGACTTGGCTGTTGAAAAATTGGTATGTGGGTTCTGCTGAGCATTCATACCAATCATATCATGCACAGAGTGGCCACCATTGCTGAGGGGAGAGCGGTTATTAATCCTAGACGGACCATCCACCAAAGGTGTTGGTTCTAAACCTTGACTTGTGTAAGTAGCTGATGGACTCCCTGTGACATATGCCTGTGCATCATGATTCATCTTCTGTGATTTAGAGCTAGAACACGAAACATCTGTCTTTTGCTTCTTACTTCCTGGTGCTTCTTCATAAAGCAATTCAATTCCTTTTCGAGGAATTTCAGCACAAGGGCTTGTTATGTCCTTTGCATATTCTGCTTTGGCAGAAGACATATTGACGGATTCACCTAAGAGAACTTTAGGAGAGCCTCTGATATTTCCCGAGTTCCCAGAGAAGATTGATGATGGGGATATTTGTGGAGTTCTCCTTGTGTAACTTGTAGTGCTATACTTCGCATCACAGTGAGAAGGCCTTTCAACACTTCTAGAAATAAACTCTAAGTCTTTACTCGTTCTTGTAGAAATAGGAGTTCTCCCTTGTGTACCAGGTAAGTCATTGGAAGTGGCACCTTTGAAGCCACCAACATCCAGATGGCCAGGCACCTCAGAAACGCAAATATTATCAAAGCCTGAAGCATGATCATCTCTGCTCCTTTTGCCAGGAGTTACTAAGATATCTTTAGCATTGACAACGCTTGATAGACCTTCAGGCTCACTCAAATTATGTGATATTTTCTGCACTTCCCCAGTTTTGGGCATTTCACAAGCCTTAAACGTTCCAGCTTTTAAATTCTGAGGACTCTTATCCGCATTTTCATAACTTGGTTGCTTCACACTGGTGCCTTGAGCTTCATCCTCGGAGTCTTTTGCCTCAGCTTCCAGCATTTCCAACTCATAGCCACTATTCAAATAGAGCAATAGTTAAGCAGGATGTACACTAGGTCCAAGTGTTTGTATATGAAACGATAGTTAAGTGAACAATCAAAGATTAGAAAACCTCAGCTTCCTAATGAATGCATCATATATCTATTTCTTGCTTTCTTTGGGAAACGGAAAGGTAATAGATCTATTTGTTTCTACTAAGGCAATTCATTGAGATGCTTATTTTGTGCAAGCATATAATGAGTGAAAGATCTCAACCGACAAATAGCCAGCCATTCAATATTGGAAACAATATAGTCACAAGGTACAAGCATTGATATGTGATAAGTAACTCCAAACTCAACATCTTGGGACGTAGGGAGCACACAAAGCTCAAGTAACAGTGTCCATAAAATGAAACAAAGGATCATGCCATCACTTTCTACTCATAATTCTGAAGTTAAGAAATATCTGATCAAAGAAACAAAGTACCTCAGACAATCTCAATGCGTCATTCATGTCACTCCTTAATAGAATTCAAACTCCATAAGATGGGCTAAAACAATACAAGGTTTCTTCTCTCTCGATATGCAGTTATGCACCAGTTATTGTTAAGGAGTAAATAGTGATGTTGAATTTATCACGTCGAATGCTACTAACCCAACAAGTTAGAATCTCACCTCTTGCTATAATTGTCTTCTGGAAGAAGCTCCCAATTTCTTAAGCTGCAGAAGGATATTCATTCAATATGTGAGATACTTATCTATTTCAAAGTGTAAAGAACGAAAAAACCAACTCAGAGGTCTATATATATATAAAGAACACTAACCTTTCTTCCAACCAACGATGATTAACAAGCTTTATCTTCTTCATTTTATTGGCAAGCAGATACTTCTCACCTAGACAAAGTGAGAGCATCTAATTAAAAATCTAGTCTAGCTAGGCACTCGCACTATACCAGAACACGGTATGAAAAGCTTCATAGGAGCAAATGATAAAATTACAGCTAGTAGTAAGATTATTAAAACATGCTATATGCTATGCAATGAGTGCAGCAAGCTTGTCATGATTGGTTTGCTTTTGGTATTAAACAAAAGCAGATTAAAACAAGTAAAAGAGGAACTGCTTATACACATGCAACAAGAATCGTAGTCCAAGTTCATTCATAATGGTGTTCACCGTGTGAAGATCAAAAACCACACCTTCAAATTTGTAGCAGATGAGATGAGTAACTTTGTTAGCCACCAGTGGCTTAGAAAACTGTGCCCCCATCAAACCAACCATAGTCTGAGAACGAAAAACAGAAAACTCTTAAAGATTTCATTTCATTCCCAAATGCTCATGAAAGGTAACAAAATGAGTTCAACCATAGTCTGAGATTGAAAAACAGAAAACCCGTAAATATTTCATTTCATTCCCAAATGCTCATGAAAGCTAACAAAATGAGCAACGCATACCATGATGTCATCTCGATCTTGGCGTTGGTACCCAGTCAAGCACATAATTAAATTCTTGGCACCCGGAATTCCATTCAAATCTCTAAGCGGTCGATACATAATCTATTGTGAAAAAAGTTAACCATTAATATCACAGGTGGAAAAAAAAGTACTTGGAAAATCGAAGACATACAGCTTTAATTTTGGGCCTTGATTAAAAACAAAATTATAGGAAAAAAAAAAACTCACAGAAGTGGCATCAACAGGCATCCCAATATCAAAACTATGATCAACCCATAATCCTGTCACAACTGTCTTTCCATCATTTCTTGCACCAACACATACAGGATCATCCTACGACACATTTAAACAAAATAAAAATAAATAAAGAAATACATTTTTTTTAAATGAAATAAAGAAAAGAGTAAAAATTGTCTTGGCTAGATAAAAATTCTAGTAACTAATTTAGCAGTTAAAAAAAATCGAAAATAACAATTATTAAGGACTCACATAAACTATTTTATCGACAATGACGTGAGTGCAATTCTCGCTATACTGAACAGTATCGATGCCGCCGCCACCAACAAGCTTTGATTTAACCTGCACCACATTTCAAATATTAAAATTTACTCTCTTCTATTTTCCTCTTAATCATTTAAAAGAAGTAACCATAATTTCAGAGAGAGAGAGAGAGGAAAAACCTTGGATTTGTTGACTGGATCAAAACCAACGAGAACGAAACGAACTCCGAGAAACGTTTTGGAAGGGGAATCTGTTTCCAGCATTGAATCGAGTTGAATTCAATTCGATTCGATTTATATTTAATAAAATTAGGGGAAATGAAGATTTTATTATATAAGGAGAGAGGAAAGAAGAGCGTGTTATTATAAGACTAGGAGGTGACTCTCAAGTCAAAAGAGAAGAGAGGAAGATAGAGATAGAGATAGAGACAGGTTTCTGTACTGTGTGAATTGTAGGCAAAGCTTGTGGAGGAAGAAGAGTGGAGAAATATTATCAAGTGGGGGGGGGCTGTTTTAGGGAGGGAATTTTAGATTTCATTTTTTTTGTTTAATTCTGGTGCCGTGGCGGGAGAGGGGGAATTTGTGGGAGCCTCCACGTGAGAGAACACGTGTTCCATCGCCCTGACCGAGATTGGACCGTCTAGAGTATGGGGTAACTGGTTTTATCAATTTTATTAAAAGAAATCTTAAAATATATAGATAGAAGGGTGTTTTTTAACGAGGTCATGTGACTTCTACATGGTAATTCCATTGTAATATGGATATAAACCAGTGCCCGGTACTCGGTCTAGCGGTGTTAAGTATTCTTTTTTAATTATGAGAGATTTTAAATATAAATTGTAAACTTGACTCCTATATTTAATAAAATTATTTGATAATTATATACGCTAATATATATTAAAAATAGCCATTGATGATTATAAAAAACTAAAATCAGTAAATTGAGAAATAAATATAAATAAAAAATATATAATCATATTATTATTATTAACTAAAAAAATAGAAGGTGTAAGTAAATAACTGTAGTCACACTCGTAAAATATATTTTACTATAATAGTGTTGTTTTTAGTTTTTATTAGATTCACTTTACAGTAATCTAATTTTTATTTTATTTTTTTTATTTTATTGTTTGATATTACATTATTTTATAAATTATATATTTTTTTGTTGGGTTATATATTAATATCGTGGGTTTAGTTTTTTTATTCTTTTTGATTTAACTTTCAACATTAGATTTGTTGAAAGTAAGGTTTTATATTTTTTATATTTTTTCATGAATTTATCTTAATCTTGTCAAGGTTTGTCAAATTAATTCAGGTTGAATTGAATTGTTTTTTTATGTTATTTCTAATTGATTTTTTTTATATATTTCATCGTTTAAATCTGGATTGTTGGAAATTAGATTTCATAATTTTTTTTTATTTACTTCCTATAAGGTTGTCCAAATCTTATGACTCAAGTTGCGAGTTGACATATATACTTAAGTTGACTCTGTTTATTTTTTTTTAAACTGAGTTTTGTAATTTTTTTTAATATTTTTTACAGGGTTATCGCAGTTTCATGATCAGTTTATGTTTTTTTACATATTGATTTGAGTTGACTTCATTCGTTTAATAAGATCCTTTTTTATAGTTATCAATTATCCAAGTATTGTCTATTATTTAATGTAAAATGAAATAATATTTATATATATTATAAATATCATGTGGATATTATATTGAAAATAATATAAATATATATATATATATATATAAAATATAAAATTTCAGATAAAATTTAATAACATCTATACCACACTCAATATTCAATGTCCATCGAATAAACTACCTATAAAAAAACCCATTCAAACGGTTCGAATGGATATATATTTGGTTAGTAATAAATTGCCATCCCTAGTGTATGATAATTCTGTTAGCCTCGAGTTCTTTTTTTTTTTTTTTTTTATCACCGCCATTAATTGAATAGGTGGACCTGTACAAACTGTTTACCTGATAAAAACTCCTCATTCTTACCGTCTCTCCTTCTCTCCTTTCTGGCTCCACACTTGGTCAGCTGCTGTTGTCTCAGACCCAAAAATCTCTCCCTATTAATCTTGTTTTTCTCGAAGGGTTTCTTTTAAGATCTTTGAAAATCCCATTTTGTTGAGGTATATTTTCTTCATTAAATAATAATTAATAAATTTAATCTTGTGTTATCCTAGTTTGATATTTGGGGTTCATGTGTAGTGTTTGATTGAGGCTGTTCTAAGTTTAAAATAAATTTAATTAGCCTGATTCATATTTCTGCGAATGGATAGATGGGTCACTCTTTTCTACCTTAACTATTGTTGCTCAGGTTCGATCTTTGTTTTCTAATAGGGTTGCAATGCAATATTGTTTTAAGCCTTGCTTCTTAAAAAGCCCTTTAAGTGTTCGATCATATGCTTAAACCAGTTCACGAGGGGAGATTCTGCAGCTGGAGGTGAAAGTTTGCTGCTCTTTGTATTTTCACTGGTTCTGCAAGTTTTTAAAGCAATCACTAAGATTTCACTATTCAAAAATGGAACAAAAAAAAGGCCACTACAACTGGGTTTTGAGCGTTGCAAGCTGGTTCCCACTGAAATTGTTGTCGATGTGTTTTATTCTTAAAGCGAGTGATACTAGCGGTTGTCCCAATCACTGCCACTAGCATTCCTCTTTCAACAATGTTAAATTAGGTTATGTTATGTTAGACGGCGACATGTCTCTCGTGTGCCTATGCCTTATTGTTTTTGCATATTTGCAGCATAAATCTGATTGGTCATTGAAGATAAACTGTGAGACATTTGATAGGAAATTACTTGGAATAGAAGATGAACAACTCCTCTACAGGATCCTCATCGAAATCGAAAGCTGGGTCTTCTTCACAGCCTTCGGAAACTTCATTTAAGCGAAAGCGGGGGATGTTTCAGAAAGACTGTAAGCGAGTGAAATGACTTCCTTTATGCAAGTTTTCTCATGGATTTTTTGTTAATTTTCTACTCTTTTTTTCTCACAGTGCAGCACATGATGTATGGTTTTGGCGATGATCCAAATGTAAGTGTTGCTATCTTATCACCATAATATAGTTTTCATTGATGGAATGAGGTTTTCTCCAGGTAACAACAGAGCGATAACTGTTTGGTATTGTTATGCATTTTGCTAAAATTGTTTAGTGATGATCTACTGGCTATATAACTTGCAATGCACCCTCCTGAATCTAACGTGAAAAGTTTGTAAAAGTACTTTCCATCCTCTCTCAAATTACCATATGGTAGCGCACAACATTTTGGAAGAAAAGTGTTTTAAACCAACCTGGACCTTTGAAGGCTATATACTCGAACGTATGAGTTGCATTATAATCAATCTGTCACCTTAAAGGAGTGGGGGATCTGGTTAAAATAAGTTTCTTAGAGGCCTTTTGTAATTGCTTGATAGGCTCATGAATCCATTGCATTAAATAGTAATAACTTAAAATTACCATTTTCAAGAGATTATTTATTATGGGCAGACCTTTTCCGTACTTGCTGCAAGTAGATAACAGTCTCATCAATAATAGTGGGATAACTGCTGAGGAACTCTCTTGTCATTGATATCAAACATCTCTGAGTAAAAATCAGTTAGTTTGGTCTGCAATTGAATATACTTACGTATCTTCTGCTGCTTAAGCAGCCTCTCCCAGAGACAGTGGCACTTGTGGAGGATATTGTTGTGGAATATGTTACGGATATGGTAAGCATCTGTTTAGGTTAGTAATTTTGCCCCCCTTTAGCAAGATGCTATTGTAATATCATTTCCATATGCAACTTCTTTTTTTACAGGCACATAAAGCCCAAGAAATCGGATCAAAGAGGGGAAAGCTTTCAGTTGAGGATTTTTTGTTTCTAATTCGCAAGGTACTTTCAGCAAAGAATTTTGCATCTGTCATGTTTTAGGAAAGTCTGTGAATCATATTTTTCATTGTTCTTTTGCCTGTCAAGAGTTAACTGGGTGCAAGTTGTTAACTGGTGCACACCAAGAGTTACCTAGTTCCATGTCACCGAAATAAAAAGGGAAAACCATGCTATATATATATATAGCAGGATGGGCAATGGCGGAGGAGAACACCTCCCATAATTAAACCCTGCAGGACTTAGTGGATTTTAACTGTTGTAACACATCTACATAATAGCACAACATACTGATGATTTATCACTGCTTGTATGTAGTAGAATTTGAACTCTGCTATTCCTACTAACACCTGGCTTTCAAGAGCAACTTTATTGATCTCTCGGACAGCCATCTCTACCATGCTTTTCCTGCCTTATATGTCCTACAAACTTCATATGCAGTCATAATAGTTCTAGCTTTAATATGTTTGTACTTAGACCAAACCAAATCTTTGACCTGCAGGATCCTCCGAAGCTCAACCGTTGTACGGAGTTGCTGTCTATGCAAGAGGAGCTAAAGCAAGCAAGGAAGGCTTTTGAGGTAGATGAAGAGAAGCTAGCGTCAACGGAGTGACATGGGATAGGAATAGTTGACGGGTAGCTGTTTGTAAATAGTGGAACTGGATAAATCAATCTAAGTTTAAAAAGTTTCTCCGAGCAAAGGTGGTGCAGACCCATTTGAAAGGATGGAATCCATCATTTCATGTTGTAACCATTGTCAAAGCATATGCGGGAAGGATTGATGCAAACTTCAGGAATGCCTTCCCAAGTTTTAATAGTTGACACACGGAAGTGGACTTTTAGTTGTAAATTAGCCTTACGGCCGCATTCTTAATTATGGATCAAGAATCTTAACTATTGATCCATGCAGAAGGTTATGCGAGTGCATAGAACTGTGCTCCGCCCAGTTACTTAGGACAGAAAAACAGCATCTTGGATGCTCTAGAGTTTTACTTTGTTCATTTCCCAGCGTATATGAATCTCCTTGAGTCTAGTATTCTTGGTTGACATAGCCCATTATATTATCTTATATATGCGTTGAAGATTGAATGTCATTTGGTTGATTTACATATGCCCACTTTAAAATGAAATTCACAATATATTCAGCAACAAGTAACTCCACGGGTTAAGAACTAGATGGTGGTAACGTCAATCTTCTCCAATTCATTTGTGTGAATCACCAACACGCGTACAGGCAAATGAAGTGGTTGCCGAAGAGTAGCTAAAACAGCCCCTGCTAATTTAATTTCCTAGGGCGCTTCTCATATTCATGGTGAAAAAGGTCCACTGTTTTGGATGAGGCTGCTCAACAAGGGGTGCAAAGTTCGAAGAACCCGCAGGGGAATAAATGGTTTTCTGGTTTTCCATATATAATGCCTTGTTAGTATGTTACAATTTCTACCCTAGCCAAGATCGCCATGGCCTTCAACTTCTGGCATGTCATAAATATATTCCTGTTCTCGGTGCTAGAATTCTTGCAAGGCGGTGAGAGCATAACAAGAACGAGAGCTTTGCCTTCATGCCCTAGTCAGGAACTACGTCCAAAACTTTAAATATTACTCGTTCCTTTCCACACGGAAAAAACTAAAAAAGCGACTGTTGAATCCTCTGCATTAATTATTACCCATTCCTTGCTCATTCTGGCTACGATTTGATTCGGAAAAATGCTTACTCCCTGTTGTTTTCTTTCTTTGGGCACAGAAAAAAAAGTCATCTACGCTTCCATAAATCCATTTCGAGCCTTAAATTCATTTTAATTAGTATTTCAACGTCTAAAATTCAAAGATTATTTTATACTCGATTAATTTTTTGTTCATAATAACATTATTCGACAGAATCAAGGCTTAGGAAATACACAATTCAACTCCTGTCATAACCAACTCCTAGGTGTAAAATAATTGAATTAGAATTTTTTTTCATTGTTTGTCTATGTTATAGAAAATAAACTGAAAAATAAGTTATTAATATTTATATTTTTTAAAGTTTATTAAAAAATAGGGATAAAATCTTATAAATTAAAAAATATTAGAGAATAAAATTAAAAAAAATCTAATTTCATAAATTATTTCGAATATAATAAATAAGAATTAAAATAATATAAAGATGGTGAAATGATTAGATGATGTATTGAAGTTGGAAATTATATTTTTAGGATATTTTTATATATTTTTAAGTTAAAACAAGTTTTAAAAATTGGTTTTAGGGTTACGAAACTTGAACCTCAATTTTTTCATTGCCACAAGTTCGTTAAAAAAAATGAATTGGATGAGGCATTGTCTGCTCTTCCAAAAAAATAATAAACCAATTGTGCTGGCATGGGCTATTCATTCTTGGCGAGGAGCGTGCCTGGCCTGCCATGCCCAACAGTATCTTGTCCTTTTTTAAAACTTTTCATTAATATTTTTATTTAATTTTTAATCAATATCTTCTCTTTTATTTTATTAAATTTTTTATTTTCAATTAAAAAGTTGATATGTGCGTTTCATAAAATAAATTTAGCATTATATGTATAAATAATAAATTTTAAAAAATAACTAAAAAATAAAAGAACTTAATATATTTAATCTCGTGGGGATATCTTCAATTTTTTTATATCTAATTATATGGAAATAAATTTTATTTTTGATAACATTAACACTTTAAATTCTATTGAAACAAAATAATGTTCCAGTATCATTCTCATTTTCTTATTAATATATTTTTTTATCTTTTTGAGCTATGTTGTTTATTCAATAAAAACAAAAAGGCAATTAGAATAAATCTAAAAAAAAAACAAATGATTTGAAATAATAACATAAAAGATATATCTTTAATTAAAACTTCTTCAACTTAATAATGCATTCCTTTTTTTACAGAATAATTATTTTCTAATTAATAGCTTATCATAACCATAAAATAAAGTTTTAACAAAAAAAACATTATGTTTTCATAAATATCAAATCGAATGATATCTAATATCTAATGAAATAATATTTTAAATATATTTTTATATATTTTATTACTATTTGTTTTTATTAAAACAAAATAGAGTATCAACTTAACGTGAAAATATTGAGAACCATAATGAGCTAATTAAAATAAATGATTAGCCTTGAGTCCCAATCAACCCGAAGTCCTACCAAAGTGTACAACCAGTTTATTGGTATTTAATTCTAGTAGTTTAGATAGAATCTTCAAACTTTAATTGCATTCGATTGGCAATTGTATATCGGAATTACATGGTTTTTCCAATTATTCTAGCGGTTCGTATTTGTGCTAAATCTGTATATTTAAAGGGGTAGAATTTATCATTTGATTTGCAGGAATAGTTGAGTACGGTCAACCAAAGATGCCTCCAGCAAATTTTCCTTTTTCAAGAGTTTCGGTTGAACCTCAGTAACAAATCATTGAACAAACAGGAGGAGACAAGTTGTAGCTCTGATACATTCCTCAAGACCAACTTCAGGATGGCCTTGAAGCATGGAACATAACACGGGCTAGGGACTCCATTGGCAGCAGAATGCCATTCTTAGCAGTGCAGAATGAATTGTGTAAAATCTTAAATCACTCGCAATTAGCAAAATCAGGCAAATGAAGCAGTCATTACCAATAAAAGTGGAACACATGAACACCTAGAGCAATTAATTCCTCTTTAATTTTAGCTTCTATTGCACAATTCATTAAGAAGCAGGGGGGATTTTAGCTTAGATGGGCAAAATCTTACTAATTTGTATGCTACTCCGCAACAAGGGGTAAAAAACAAAACCCTTGGCAAGGTTTCAGATTTTCTATATAATGCCATGTTACAATTTGAAGAATTCAGGACGTGAAAGAAATTAATTTCAACACCCTAGCCAAGAACTTCCTTGATCTTTTTCTTCTGGTCTTCAGTTAGTGATGTGGGGAAAAGAACCTCAAACGTGACATAAAGATCACCGTTCTTTCTGCTGAAATGCAAAGGCATTCCCTCCCCCTTGAACCTTCTTACTTCTTTGGGTTTGGTGATTCCCTGAACACAATTTACATGTCATTGTGGCTTCATAACCTTCTCGCGTACAGAATCAAATAAATAAACACTGAAAAAAGACCTAGAGAACAAGTGAAACTTACCTTCGAGCTAATGTCCACCAGATGCTCATCAAGATGTTCAATGTTCTTCTCAAAACCAACAAGCGCTTGAACCTGGTGAAAAATAAAGGTTTTAAAAAAATCAACTCCACATTAAAAGCAGAACTTGTGTCTCATAACCTTTAAAGCAAATGAGAAAGAGGGCAGAAAATTTACCAGTGTTATGGTGACAGTTGTATGCAAGTCATTGCCTTCTCTTCTGAAGATGTCATGGGGTGCTGTACGAATTCGGAACTGCCAAAAGCATGAAAAATTATTTATTTTTTGTTTTTCTCGCAAAAACAATAATAGCAGTAGTAATAAAACCGTATCACAAGTGTAGTTAAAACTAACCTTCAAATCTCCAGGTTCTCCATCAATTATAGGCTCACCATCTTCATAGAAAACCACCTCCTGTGACATGCACAGTGACATTATGCTAAAAATGCTAGACAATACTACAAATAAGGATGCCACACAACCATACCAAATAATAAATGCTATCTCTGCTGTAAATATTTTTGGCAAAACCAAAAGGCTACACGATTTATAATATAAATTCCATAGGGTCAAATCCCAACATCTGATACTAGATTTTAATAATTAAGAAAAAATATGGCAAGGAACATAATTGCAGATCTAACAACGAAAATTGTAGTTTGCCAACCAAATCATGAGAGTATAATTTTCCATAGATTTTGAAATTGCATAGCATATGACATGTAGATAAACAGTTCCAGGCACTATGATAAATCTGCAGATTGTTCACACGTGAAGTGCATTTTCATATGGCAAGTAGGACAATGGCACATGGTCCCACCATTCCATGTTTGATCACATTCCAAACAACAGTTGAGAGTTCTAATTGCTTATCATTGTCATCCAAATAGGCAAAGCATTTAAGGAATTTAAAAAACTGCAAATGCGAAAGCACACAAACAAGAAGCCTTTTTTAAAATCTAACTAAAACAGAATATGAAAAGCCAAAACAAAGGACCGATTAAAGGCTCATTGCATGCAGCTTGTAGCTAAGACTTCCATTAGTATTTTCAAGTGAAGGACCCTTTACTATCACCATATACACAGCTTTCATAAGTGATAGGCAAAAAGCATTTGCAAAAGGAAAGAGAAGAAGTCAATGACAACTTTCATATGGATGCGGCAAAGGAAACAAAAAAGTACATCCAAAAGTAATCTTCAAAAATCTTAAACATAATGGTGCAAAGAGCTTACTTGTCCATCTTGCATGCCTTTCTCAATATCAACTGTGAGAAAATATCCCTCCCTTTCATATTTGACATTTTGACATTGCTCACAGACCTGGAAAAAAAATTAGAAAATGTAATAAAGCTAAAGAGTAACCTTATAGTACTGGAGTTGGCACAATGATGGACATTTGAACTTACAAGGGGTCAATATACTCTCACTACAACATTACTTATATATAATTGAGAGCAAGATTCACTGGAACTTCCACAACAGGATTTTTAAGCCATATTATACCTGCTCTGTCATCTGCTGAAACATCCCTGGACCAATTTGCTTGTGGTAAACTTCATTTCTGCAGTTACAGCGTCTTTTGCCAGGGGCTGGCTTTATAACATTTTTTTCCCTCCAGACCTGACGAGTAAAAAAACAGTCAGGCTCAATAGCAAACCAAAATCTTATTTCAATAAATCCCTATTTTCTTCAAATGTTATTGAACATGGAATGTTGGGTACCATGTACATATGTACACATGCATGTTTGACCCATTATATCATATTTTACCTGCTAGCTTCTGAGAAAAACACAGGACACCAACAAGATTATACAACTGCCACAACTTAAAGTTAATTTTGGCTCCTCCTAACTATGTTTGTACAACAACATTCCCATGTCACAAATTCATTAAGAGAAGTGCTAGCATCAGCCGGGACTGTCGCACTTAAACTGTGCGTACAATACAGACTACTCACATCAGCATGTTAAACTAGCCATATGTGTATTGCAGGAAAGGTCCAGAACATGCATCAATCACCACTAATGCTAACAATCCCCGTACACTAAAAAAACAAACAAACAAAAAAACAACTAAGTTTGGCAGCATGATTTGTAATGTAAGAAAGACTCTGGTGCTTTTCTTCTGCCACTACATTTTATTATGTTTTACCAAACATATCATAAAATCCTAAGTTTGGTAACACATAATGTAATGTAAAGCATCCTTCTTTGACTACATTTGATTACATAGCATATTGACAATGTTCTGAGAATGGGTAGAGAGTATGGAATTTATCTCAAAGACTGCTGCTTAAATTTGTAATTTGATAGTTATTAGCTCAACTCAACGCAACTAAGCCTTATCCCATTGAAATAACATTGCATCACATTCGGTTTACAGGAATCCAAAAGGAAGTGTTCATCCTGCACCAACTGAATTCAATTTCTACAACAAGAATGGTCAGTTACAGATTTGAATTTAAATGTCCTCACCTTCAGTGAACCACCCATATACAGGTCTTCCAGTGTTGCATCCAATTCTACAATTACATCATCACCCCTAGCAATTTTCTCTTCCTCTTCCATCGAACCTCCACCAAAAAATCTTAAAGAACCATTTGGTCAGCAACATGAGGTTTTGAAATTAGGATTTAAAAGGGGAAAAAATGATGGTTAGGCACATACAAATGTTCAGCACAACCAAATTCTTACATTAGCAGAAATGTTGTTATCCACTAAAGGTCAAGTGAAATGCAATTTATGTATGCATAACAGACCCACTAACTTCAAAGAAAAACATTCAGTACTAATACTCTCCACTTGTGCGCGAGTCTGACGGTAGCCCTTGGATCTGGGACAGCAATAGCTGATCAGCACAGCTAAATAGCAGTCTATGCAGGCACTAAGGGGGAGCGAGCAAGGGAGAGCATGCTACAAATTTTGGGTGTATTAAGACTAGACCAAAACGGAATCATTAAATCTAAGGATAACAGAGATCCTAACTCCATAACAAAACTAAAATGCAACAAAATGTCTATTGAGTTGGTTTAAGCTGCACGAAATGCATAAGCTTCATACTTTTTCTAATTTGAATACTGCTTAAGAATAAACATTGAAGAAGAAATGAACAAGCAGAAATTGCATAAGAAAAAAGGAGAACATACTGGCTAAAAATGTCTTGAAAATTCATTCCTCCTCCACCACCTCTGCCTCCACTAGCCATATGCTGCTTAAGTCCCTCCTCTCCATACCTATCGTAAATATTCCTCTTCTCACTATCCGATAACACCTCATACGCTGAGTATTTCGTTTACCCACCCAAAAATCAATCAATTAATCGAAAAGCATAAAACATTAGTTCGCAAATTAATTAAAACAAGAAGAAGAAACACACCATTGTTAATCTCGGCAAAACGCAAATTAGCCTCTTCATTTCCCTGATTCTTATCAGGATGATACTTCAAAGCTAGCTTTCTATACGCTCTTTTGATCTGCTCGTCTGATGCACCTTTAGGCACTTGCAAAACTTCGTAATAGCTCTTCCTGCATCACCATTATTTATTAGCTAAATTAACTCTGCAAAATAATATTTAAGCGTCAAGGAGTGAAAGATTGAGAGAGGCGCACCCTGCAATGGCGATGATAGCGTAGTATGATAGAGCCACGCATAATAACAATAAGATCTTTGATCTTCGATGCTGATGCTCCATTGTTTAGATTACAAAATATCAGGAGGAGAGAATTGGTGGATCTCTCCGAAACTAATGAGCTCTAGGGTTTGTAATTGCCAAGCCTGTTAATGATTTATTCCAATGCTGAATGACTAGTCGTCTCTGAAACTCTCTCTCCGAAAGATCTCTTGCTATAACGTTTGTGTTCCAAGCTTCCAGGGAGAGTCTGAAACCCAGGCTGTCTAGAGTGGATGGAAGTATAACCAAAAACACAAGGCAGCGATGACTTGAAATTTTTCGTTTTTTTGGAACAAAACGTTGACTTGACTTTGCGACGTGTTCTTTCTTCAAGCTAACCAATGAGAGGGGACTCTAAGTTATTCCGAGCAATCATGTTCTGCCACGTAATTATTTTGCTTTTCGTTCTGTTCCTTTGGTCATGGTGCAGCAACAGCAAGTACAACAAACGCTTGGTGAGAGCTGATTGAAGGTTTAATTATAAACGACGTCGCAATTCTAGTTAAGAAATGCGTCACGGAAGTGGTGCCCAGATCCATAATGGCTTCAAGCCTTGGCCTGTTAACTATTGGACTAACCATTATGGAACAAAAAGATAAGAGGAAAAAAAAAAGGCAAGAATAAAACATATTGGCGTCGCTGAACTTGCTGCCCTGTCTATTATTT
>Ga0325410_1002962_pt1 | contig 19054 bp, 17 predicted proteins | sample PopdelMetagenome_16_FD_206182 | JGI IMG/M metagenome (GOLD analysis project Ga0325410, IMG submission 206182) | Populus deltoides microbial communities from Bellville, Georgia, United States - Xylem-PdIQD-R3 | ecosystem: Host-associated > Plants > Phyllosphere > Stem > Wood/Secondary xylem... | reverse complement strand
TATGCTAAGAAGGGGATAACACCTCAACTTTCAAGCACTATTGAGAATTTTCTTTCAATTATGTGTGTGGTTTATGTTGTTTAACACCTTTGAAAACAACACCAACCGTAATACTACCATGTTCCGATCCTTAAGTACGCTTTGTTTCACCTAATCCACTTTTACACAAACAAACTTAAAAAAACCCTTCCATGTTAAGTGCTCAAAGACCCTCCTCCAGCACCACAACCAGCGGAGATCAAACCAGTCAAGACCATGGCCCTGATAATGAAAATGAACAGATCCGTGACATCCATGCTCTAACCCCACCTCATCCACCGCCTCGAAACCGTTGGGAAACAGGCAGCAGTCATCATGGATCATACTCTATGTCCATGAGTGGTGAAGGTGCTTCAAGTGAAAACTTCACTACCATGAGTAGAGAGTTTAATGCTCTTGTGATTGCAGGGTCTGCTATAGGAACTAGTAACACCACCAACAATAGCATCTTTGATCACAGTGATATTGTAAGCAGCGCCTTGTTGTCTAGAATTGGAGAGGATGATCATGACGTGCCTGAAGAAACTAACCCTTTGGCTATTGTGCCCGACAACAACCCTTCAGACCCCGAACCAAGCTCGAGAAGGCTCGGGCCCGGTCGTGTGGGTAGTGGTAGCCATGGTGGTGAAGTGTCGGTGATAAGAGTGAAAAAAGAGGAGGTTGAGACTAAGATAACTGCATGGCAAAATGCAAAGATTGCAAAGATCAATAATAGGCTCAAGAGAGAAGATGCTGTAATTAATGGGTGGGAGAGTGAGCAGGTGCAAAAGTCCACTTCTTGGATGAAGAAGGTTGAGGTACGTATAGGACAAATTAATATTGATTAATTTGTGATTATTTGCAAGGTGGTTTGTTAGTTAATTTGCTTCTTGTAAACATTTTACATTTTCATGCAGAAAGGCAGTGAATTAGTCTTGTTGTGATGCTTATGATTATGATGATACTTAAGACTACTTGATCATTAATTTAAGAGATCAAAGACGAAATTCAGACATAATTGGCTATGCAAAGGCTTGATGATGTGGTCAAAGTGCCTCTTATAGTCTTTTACTTCACTAATGCCTGTATTTACCAAGTTACTATGTATGAACCACTGGTTGATGGTCAAATGAGAGGGTGGATTTCTTGATTTCTATATATTTCAGCAATTATTGTGGTCTAAATAATTGCTGACACTATCTAGTTTGTGGTCTAAAGGGTTTTTTTTTTTTTTGGATTAAGACTTTCTATATTTCGCAATTATTGCCCCCAGAAAAGCATAATCACTAACCTTTTTACAAAGAAAAGTGTTTTTGAAGCTTCAAGCGCCAAGTTAAGGAGATAAGCATGCGTGACTTTTACATGTGTTCTCATGTGCTGAGGAATTCTTTATTAGCTCATAAATGACCATCTTCATTCATTCATTATTTTGGTTGATTTTCAGTCAACTCTCAGTTGATTTGATTACGGGGATGATCTTTTTTTTGCTTAAAGTAGCTGATGTAAAACAATTAACTCGCCATTCATTATTTAACAACAAATCTTCAATCTGTGTAGAGGAAGTTAGAGGAGAAAAGAGCAAGAGCCTTAGAGAAGATGCAAAATGAGGTAGCAAAGGCACACAGAAAGGCAGAGGAGAGAAGGGCATCAGCTGAAGCTAAGAGAGGAACCAAGGTTGCTAGAGTTCTTGAAGTAGCCAATTTGATGAGAGCTGTTGGCAGAGCTCCTGCCAAACGATCCTTCTTTTGAGCCATAATTAATAGCACCACATAATAGTGCTCCTTGAAACATTTTCAAACAAAAAACAGTGTCCACAATAATTGCTCCAAACTGTTAGGGCCCTGCATCTTTTGAACAGCAGGGCACCCTATCCAAAATGGGCAGTGAAGAGTAGCACTCGAAGCTGCAAAAGTATTGATTTGGGTGGTTATTATGTGTCTTTTTTGAGTGCTTGAACTTTGTGAGTGTGCTAAGAATTTTGAGGGGCCTGTTGGTAATAGTGGTGGAACAACCTTTTTATCTTGTGCAGTTGTATTGCTTCATATTATTGACAGAAAATGGTGCTTAGTTAATAGATATACTTGTTCAAAGATGATTGTAAAGTTTTGGTTAGTGCATGTACTCTAGAGTGTGTGATTGGATATTAAGCAGAAGAACCAGTATCTTTGTGTGAATGTGTCTTTTCAACTTGGAGATATTGTCTCTAATGTTTCATACACAACAGATTCAACAATCTTGCTCAGCAATTCAGATTTGATTCTTGAAATCTTCAAGGAACATTTTCTGCAAAATCAAGTATCAGCAAGCTCAAAACAACTCTTTGAGAAAAAGATAACAAGACCTAGAGGAAACCACACTTGAATTTTGAAAACAATCAGTGTTTTCTCAATCTTTATTCCGTTGTCTTTACTTCTGGCGATCGAGCCTCCCCTAATTGCCTAAGTTAGGAATATAACACCAGACACGGAAGCCTTTAACCTGATATTTCAGGGGAAAAACAGAGGCATGTGCCGAAAAATATCCAAAGTGACAGAGCTTCAGTGTTTCATGGAAATTAGTGTAGTTATAAACCAGTAACACTAGAAATATGATGCACCAGAAACCAGAGAAATGGAAATTTTATGCAGCTGTACTAAGGCCAAAAGGCTTGGAATTTGTTAGAAGCATAGCTAGACATCCATACATATCCAGTGGAAATAAAAGAAATTCCAGAGAGCACGATCTTGATATGTTTAGCATAACTGATATCTTTACAAGCATGAAAAGCACTTTCTTTCTCTAATGTCATCTTCTTGAATAAAATACAAACATGAAAACCACTCAAAATAATTTTATCGGTGCTTACGAACCGTGATTGGCGTTAACTGTGTCTCGATTTGCAAGAAAAAGACGGGTCAAGATACTGAAAGCCTTGCCACTCAAATGAATGCTACAGGGAAGGAAGCATTAGCCTTTTTGGAAGAGCATGAAGCATTATTCTCTAGTAAGAAAGTGCCTAAATTTCAAAAAGCAAATAGAACAATAATAAACTAGTACATTCCCTGTCTGTGGGTGCAACGTCGAAAACACGGTATGCTTGTTTTGCCCAGAAAAGAACGGTTAGAAGTCAAAACTGTATCAGCAAGAAACTAAACGAATTTCCCTTTTCACATTTCTTGATAAGGAGGAAAAATTTAAACTTCATGTTCAAGAAATAAAAAGAAGTTGCTCAAAATCTAAATTTCATAGGAGATTGCTTGGAAAACATGCCATTCTGGTCATGAAATCCTACACAACAATGCAAAATGACAAACACCTTGATCCATGATAGTATGCGATTTGACAATGACAGGGTTTGGTCAGGCGTCGAAAGTCTATGTCTGGCCAATGCTGAGGAGAATTCTCTTATGAGTTAATTTGTGAAGCCATTTTATTTAAGGCCTTGATTGAAGCATAGCAGATAACAGAGGATATGATTGACAAAAGAGTCTCAACTGCATTTATGCATACATATATATCACAAGTTTCTTTTGGCCAACTACCTAACTAGACGTACAAAAGCAAAAAGTTCCTGCTTTTTTTGGATCATCTATCCGACAAGTATCAATTCAAATCTTAGCACCTGCTCTCCAAGACCATTAATAACGCACATGAGGAAGATGGTACTGGGCTAGGAAGCTGTGTTATGGGATCTTGAACAGGAAATCTAAAGCTATAGATAATATAATAATCCAATCATATCACTTTGAAAATCCAACCATATCAATCCTTGTAGAGGGAGGTATCAAAAGCATTTAAAAGCTAGTCAACAGATTGTTCTATAGTTTTTTAATCCAACGATCATGGAACAGAGAACAATGGTCTAACATGCTGGCATTTGTCCAAACCAAATCACCAAGACTAAACTGTAGTGGTATAGCGCGCGCGCGTGCCCCTATTGTGTTTCCCATGGAAACCAAAAATTTTACCAAAGCCCTGGTTGACATGGTATTATTTCCTCTTGACTTGGCTGGATTTTTTGGTTTCTTGTTTTTTGTGATACTTTTCTGTGAGTAGCGGTAAAAAGTGGTTTTCTAGATTGGAGGTTCAGTTTCCAGTTGTGGAGTTCTCAATTATATTTTGGCTTCTTGATTGTGTGTTGATTTTTTCTGTGGTTATTATATCTGAAGAAAATTGTATAGTACACCTTACTGGAAATAATTATGCTAGCTACGAATCCCAGGAAGGAGTTATGAAGTCATTTGAATGGGTCCTATGGCTTCTAATGATCCCACCAAACTTTGTTCATGGGAAGGAAGGGATGCCAAAATTGCTTCCTGGCTTCTCACTGTTGAACCTTACATGATCAAGAATATTCGGGGGTTCACTACTGCTAAGATGATGTGATATTACTTTCGATGAGTTTATTATCAAGATAATTTTATCTGAAAGTTTTAATTGGAATTAGACATCGCAAACTATCAACAGAGTAATCTCTCTATTAAAATTTTTTTTTTTGGATTTTTTAAATTATAGGATGATTATTCTAGGTTGTTGCATTTTCAGGTCCTAAATAAGCTATAGTAGCACTACAAGCGGTTCAATCTGAAAGCCAGCGAGATTAATTCTTGATGAAGCTCCGATCTACCTTTGAAAGTACATGAGCTGAGTTAATCAATCTCCAATCTATCCTATCTTTTAAGGTTTGTTTGGCTGAACTCTTGTGTGAAGAAAAACATATTGCCTCACATCTTGGTCTTGCTCAAGGTGCTGATGGTTCTGAGATAATTAATATAGCCTGCGCTGCTCAAGATATAGGATGATTTAGATCTCTACCACGATGTTATAGTTGCAAGAAAAGTGAGCCCATTGCAAAATATTTCAACAAGAAATCCTGCAATTATTGCAGGAAAGAAAATCATATTATTAAGAATTGTCATGTATACCATTGAAATCAATTCGTTTTTGCTCTATATACCATTGTTCAGTCCATTTTTATGCCTACATTTTCCACATAACCTGCTATTCCGGGTTCTTCTTCCAATATTACTCCCAAGCAGGTTCAATAAATTATTATTTTTGCCTTTTCTGCTCTTGGTTTATAAGGTAAGAAACATCTTCTTACTTCTGATGATTAATTGGCTCTATGATTTTCAATCATATGAATAATATTTCGATTACATGATGTTTGTAAGTATAATGATAAATAATATATTTAAATTGTCGACGACAATACTTTTTCTATTACAATGATTGGTAATTTAGGTTTTTCCTTTACTAATATATTTGTCTCTCATGATTTATCTACCAATTTCTTTTCAGTTGGACAATTAGTAAAAGAAAATTATTCTTTTTATTTTTATTGTTTTGATTGTTGTGTACAAGCTTAAGCGAGGGGACCTCAAATGAGACTTTTTTTTTTCTCATTAGTCATTTTCCTTTCCTCATTCAATTTCTATTGGTTGTTTTGCTATTGCTAATAATAATAGCCAATTTTGACATAAGAAACTAGGTCGTACCAACTATGTAATTCTAACACGTCTTATAAAACATGACTATTTGAATAATTTAAATGAGTTTTCTTCATTGTCATTTGATTGTGCTTCTTGTAAATAGAAAAGCAAATCATTATCCTTTTCTTTGTAGGGTAGTCATGCTTCTACATGTTTTGAAATTATTTATTTTGATGTTTGGGGTATGAGTCATGTTCTTTCTCATGCTTAATACATGTATTTTATGATATTTATTGATAATTACAATCGTTTCACTTTTATCTATTTCATTTGTTCTAAAGCTTATGTGTTATCAACCTTCCGAACTTTTATTGTCTATGTAGAAACCCAAATTTCTATGTATATTAAGGTCTTACATTGTGATATTAAGGTCTTACATTGTGATTGTGGGGAGAATACATGCCTCCTGCTTTTCAATCTTTTCTCTAATAGAAAGATATGTTCTCTTAAAGTTCATATCCTTACACCCTTCGATAGAATGGTGTTGTTGAGCGTGAAAATCATCATCTTTTAGATGTTATTCATATATTGATGCTTGAATCTTCTGTTCCTTCTAGATTTTGGGTAGAAGCCTAATCTATTGTTGTAAAACTTCTTTCTTTAGCTAGCCTTCAATTCGGTAATTCGGTTATACTTCTATATAGAGGTAAATTTAAAGTTGTATAAGGAAGATGATGATCTTTTCTCTAACCCTTTGATGTTATAGGTTAAAGTGTGTTTCTTGGTAATGCTGTAATTTATTAAAAGAGTAAAAAACAAACTTATTTTTCAAAGTCATCTATCAAATTTGAATATTTGAACATGCTATTTACTTGTTCTGAAGCTGTATGGTTTTGTAGATTATTAAATGAACTTCATGTTTCATAGCTTATTTATATTTTATTTTTTTATTCTGATGATACTAGTGCTATTTAGATTTATATTTTAGATTTATATTTTTCATGAGCACACCAAGTATATTAAAATCTACTTTAATTCTATTCGTGAAACATTAGCTTCCACACATTTCCATTGAATGCCAAAACGCTAATGTTTTCACCAAGCTCTCTCTAATTAATAATCGTATGATTTACGAGTTCGGTGCCACAACTATTGTAATGAAGGGGACCCTGCTCATTAACATACCAAGCTCCCGTGAGGAAGACATTCCATCTTGGTCCAGTCTGAAAGGACAGGGACTTGTACTTCCATTAGAAGAAAGCAAGGGAAAAGAATGAATCTTTGTAGAGTGAGACCGCTAAACCAGATAGGCTGGAAGGAATGACTCACAAACAGGAGTTCGAGACTTGGTGCCTTGACGATGATACAAATTGAAAGCTGCGAACTCTTGCCCGAAGAGGCCTTTACCACCGAAATAGTTACTATAGTTACTTAAGTTGATCTCCCTGAAAGAGAAATGAATAGGTGAAGGCGCTAAGGAGTCGCGCTTACCATAGCGAAAAAAGAACTATTTCCACACCTTCCAATTAAGTACTCCAACTTGCAGGCCAAGAAGCAACTGACAAATCGAATATGGACGACCATGATCCCGACCTTATTAGCACCAAAGGTGTACTAATCAATGAACCCCTGAAACTGACTTTTCTGACAAAACCAACCAAGTGTTGCAACCTGTTGTTGATATTGATTGATTATCAGACATCGATGTTAGTTTCAGGTTCAGATCACTGAATTTTCCAGAACTAAGTACTTGATTAGTTGAACACAAAGTTCAAAACAATTTTAAACCCTCTGCATCTGATTATTGGTCTTGGGAGCATGGGGTAGCACATTTTCACCATCAGTTTATGATCGACAAAATTGATAGTTCTAAACTGCATACCATCAATTTGAGGGGGATGTTAGCAGAATCGACGGCTTGAAATGTGTTTCTTTATTTAGTCTAGCTATATATATATATATAGAAATATATATTGCATATAGGTATATGATTGATAGCTTTACTCTTATCTTGTATAGTACTATGTAATGGCTGATTTTCAGCGTGCAATAATTTCAATATATAAAGAAGGCAACTCTCACAAGGAGAGGCATTCATACCAAAACCCTTATTGACATCCTAGAGCTTTTTAAAGGTAATCCAACGATCAGAAACCACATACCAGATGAACTAATAATTAAACTGCCATGTGCCATTATGTCATGCCTGATGAAATCATGATCCAAATCAATTGCGACACAAGCACCCTAACTAGTAACAACGTTCTGATGCACGCATATAACTAGTTCAAAGAAGAACTTCCTGTATTTTAAGCACATACTAATTGAACTACAATTTGTAACTGTTACACCCGAAATTTGGTGCTGTAACCAGTAGAACTGTAGGTGATTCATCTGCAAATTCCAGTAGATTTGCTTTCCTTACACCTAAATTAAAATGTCAGTGTAATTACAGTAAAAAAAACTGGAACCGCTGGATTATGTTTTTTTCTACCAAGAAAATTGCAGCAAAATGTGAGTCAGAATAAATCCAGCATCTCTTAATCCAGCTGAGGCAAGAATGACAACGGTTATAGCCGGGAGGTCCATCGATGATAACATCTAGCATGTTCTTGTCTTTCTCCACAATTTGAACTTTTGATTTATAGGTGCAGCATTCTGTAACTGCTTCATGTATGCAATGTAGTAATTGAAGGGCAGATGCCAAACTGATACTGACCCCAACGAATAAAGAGAACTCTGCAAGAGAGATGATTCTGTTTTTTTGTAGTCACACGAATTCTTAAATTAGATTGAGATCAGCTTTGCTATCATATATCCCTCTCATTTCATTCCTTAATAGGTCCAATCTTGCATAAATTTCTATACTTTCTGGATGGTCTGTGCTACTTGCCACGAAATAATGGACCATGTTATCAATCTCAACCCAGCTACTGCCTGCTTCTTTACTCAACTTCAAGTCTTTCATAGTTGTTCTAACCTTCGATGCCTCATCTATCATTCCTTCACCAGCATACATATTTGAAACAAGTACATAAGAACCTGCCTCATCAGGTGACAAATCAAGTAAATGTTTTGAAGCTAACTTGCCAAGATTCAGATCCCCGCACAACTTACACACATTGACCAAAGTTCTCCAAAGCAAAGTTGACTCTGAAAAGGGACTCCTGTTAATAATATCCATGGCTTGTGATAAATAGCCAGCCCGGCCCAAAAGATCAACCATACAAGCATAGTGCTCAAGCAATGGCTGAATCCCATATTTTGATTCCATTGTGTTGAATAGGTGTAATCCATCTTCTGACAAACCCGAATAAGTGCAAGCTTGAAGGATGACCAATATCGTGATCTCATCAGGAGTAAACCCTTTCTCCTCCATCTCTTGATATAGCAATAAGGCCTTTTCACCTTGACCATGAAGAGAGTAAGCCGAGATTATGGCATTCCAAGATATGCAATCATTAGCGCTCATTGAATTAAATGCTTGATAAGCATCCTCAACGATTCCACATTTGGCATACATGGTAATTAAAGCATTGGATACTGAAATATGGCCTGCAAATCCTGTTTTAATAGAATATGCATGTAGACCTCTCCCTTTTACTAAAGAAGCTCGATTGGCAGATAAACTTAGAAGCCGTGAAAAACTCACTGAATCTGGTTTAATACCAGCCAGTCTCAGCTGGCTAAGAAAAACCATGGGATCTTCTTCGTTGCTATCATTCTCAAAAAATCCCACTAGAATGGCGTTGAAAGAAGCAGTACTCCTAGGGGAAAGACCATTAAAAACTGTTCTTGCAGACTGCAAGTTCTTGCATTTGGCATATAAATCTATTAAAGCAGTCCCAATATTAATATCACAGGGATAACCAAGCTTGATCACTAATCCATGAATTTGAGTTCCCAATTCCAAGTTTTTGCATTCTGAGCAGCCATCAAGAATTGTAGCTAACAAACCAGAATCACATTCAACACCACAACCACGCAATTCCAGAAAACCATCAACAGCCTTTTTACCATAACCATTCCTTGTGTAGCCTGATATTAAGGCAGTCCAAGAAATCAAATTCTTCTTATTCATCACAGAAAACATTATCGCTGCCTCCTCAACCATTCCATTTTTCCCATACATAGTAATAACTGCATTTCCCACCGAAGTTTGAAGCAAAACACCATACTTTACAGCAAGTCCATGTAGCTGCTTACCCTCCTCTACATTGCAAGTACTAATTATGTTAGTGAAAGTATAATCATTAGGATCCAAACCAACACTTATCAGATATATAAAAACCCCAATAGCCCTCTTCTCATATCCAGCCTTCCCATATTCCAAAATCATACAATTTAAACATCGAAGATCTTTACAACCCACACCATTAAACACTTTCTCTGCCTCATCAAAGTTCCCGCTTCTCGAGTACATAGAAATCAATGAAGTGCCAACAAAAACATTCTCCTCAAACCCACTTTTTATTACAAAACCATGAATTTGTTCCCCTAATACCACATCCCCTATATCGCTACAAGCCTGTAAAATCACCACGCAAGTATGCTCATTAAACTTCTCTCCAAATTCACACATATCACAAACAACATTAAACCCAGACACAAAATCTTCATTCTCTAGACACCCTTTTATTAGTGAAGTCCAAGTAATAGTGTTTCTAACAAGCATTTCATCAAACACCTTCCATGCCAGATCCAATCTGTTAAATTTCGAATACAGATTAATAAGATTATTGCCTTCAAATGGGTCATTTTGGGAGGCTAGTTTTACTAAGTAGGCATGGATTGCCTTGCCTAGCAAGAAATCTTTAGACCCAATTGAGATTTTTAGGAGCTGAGGCCAGTCACTAGATAGAAGGGTCTCTTCAGAAGGAGATGCAAAGGAGATATTAGTGCAGTTCTGAGTTGTTTTTAGTTTTGGGGTTTGTGTTTTGTTGCTGTTGCTGTGTTTTAGGGGTTTAAAGGAGGAGGGGAAGGTGGTGCTGGGTGGTTTTGGTTTCAATGGCGGGAAAGGTTGTTGGGGTTTTGAGAAACAGGGAAGGGAAATGGCGGGGAGAAGGGTATTCATGGGATTAATTGATGTTTGAAATGTTGGGCATGGAGGTTCTAGTTTCTCTGTACAGCCTTTATCTTCCCCTTTCAGTCCTATGCAAGTCGAGGCCCATTTGAAATTAAATTTTTCGTTCTCGAAAAGCAAAAATAAAATAAAACAAAATTAAAAATTAAAAGTATCTTTGCATGGAGAATTATTTGATACATTGAATATTTTCTTATTTACATTGAATATTTTCTTATTTTTTAATATTATTGACGTTCTCGTATCTCACTTTTGCCATTCTTTAAATTAGGAAAACCATAATTTTTTTAATATAGAAACTCTTCCAAATAAATTATTATTATTATTATTATTATTGGGAATGAGAACAAATTATTTTAGATTTATGAAAATTACTTGTAATGAGGTCTTAGACAAATCATCTATGTTGATACTCATATATTTATGAAAAGTTTTCAAATCTAATTTAATAATAAAGATGTGAATCACTTATTATTCAAATAAATAATAAAAATCCAGTTGCATAAAAAATAAATTAAATAATTACACCATGAATAATCACAAATTTGATTTTCTAAGCTAAATTATAAATAAATTATACATGGTTAACGCAAAGTTCACACTCCTCTTCCTAGCCCTAACCCCACTTCTTCACTTTACTCCAAAAAACATAATCCAGCCCTAAGGCTCAAATTAAACCTCTTAATTTTCCAAGTTGGGCTTCTCTCATGGTCCCAAACTACTTTACTTTACGGAACCATCGTCGACGTGGCCAAAAGGGGGCCGAAGGAAGGCACCCTTTCTTTCTTCTTAGCTCCATGCTATCCCGACCTCTCAAATTTATCGTTAGTTCGTTTCAAAACTAACAGCAGCCTTATAAGTTATAACCTCTCTGTCTCTCTCCCTCTCTCACTTAGCCATATTCATTTCTCTTCCACACTCACTGCGAGAGAGAAATGGAAATGGCAATTAACATCCACAGCAGCAGCAGCTCCTCCTTCTCTCTTATAAACCCTAAACCACCTCTGCTTACCAGACAACTCTTCGGTAGCTCCTTCACCTTATCTTCCTTCCCAAACACCTCCAAAACGACATCAACCTCATCACTCCGCTGCCGCCGTTCTCGTTTTTCATTTCACTCTCCGATAAAATGCTCCGTTTCCACCGAAGCCTCCACCACCGGTAAGTTGAAATGAATTTCATTTTTATTTTATTTTCCTCTAATTATTTATTTTTATTTGATTTATTCAAATTTGTAGAGAAAAGGAGCCAGATGATGAGAAGAGGAGACATACGGAATATAGCAATAGTAGCTCATGTTGATCATGGTAAAACTACCTTAGTTGATGCCATGTTAAAGCAATCTAAGGTAATTTATTTATTTTAATTTATTAATTATTATTGCTTAACTTACCGTTGTCTTAATCGATAAATTTTGTTTTTAATAATTGTTTAATTTTTTTTCTGCGTAGGTGTTTCGCGATAATCAATTTGTACAGGAGAGAATTATGGACTCCAATGATATAGAACGCGAAAGAGGAATTACAATTTTGAGCAAAAATACTTCAATTACTTATAAGGATACAAAAATCAATATAATTGATACTCCAGGTCACTCTGATTTTGGTGGTGAAGTTGAAAGGATTCTTAATATGGTCGAAGGAGTTCTACTCGTGGTACATTTTCTCAATCTTTGATTTTGTTGATATTGTTATTTTTATGCTAATGTGTAATGTTAGTGCATTTATGTAATGACTAATGGAGGTCTTGATATTTGTAGGTGGATTCTGTTGAGGGGCCGATGCCGCAGACGAGGTTTGTTTTGAAGAAGGCTTTGGAGTTTGGTCATGCTGTTGTTGTTGTTGTTAACAAGATTGATAGACCGTCTGCACGTCCGGATTTTGTTATCAATTCGACTTTTGAATTGTTTATTGAACTCAATGCGACGGATGAACAGGTATTTTGATGATTGTTATATCTGAAGGATTTGCGAGTGTAAGGTTCGCATTGAGATGTTCTGTAGTGATTTTATATAGTCATCGTGGAGAATGACAGTAACAGAAAACTTACCGAGCCTCAACGAGAATTTGGTGAATGATAATTAGTAGAAGTACTTCTGGACATAGTCTGTTTGAAACTTTTACTATGTTGTTTCAAGGTTTTCTTTAGCTTAGTGGATGCTTTAATATCATCAAAAGATAGCAGTTTAAGGCATGGCCTGATAGCATCTTTAATTTATGTTGCAGTGTGATTTCCAATCAATATATGCGAGTGGTATAAAAGGGAAGGCAGGATTGTCTCCTGATGATTTGGCTGAAGATCTTGGCCCACTTTTTGAGGCTATAATGAGATGCATACCTGGACCATGTATTGACAAAGACGGTGCACTGCAAATGCTTGTTAGTGGCCATTCCTTGTATTGCTTTTTTCAAATTTGTTCTCATGCTTTGCTTTTATATTGTTTGGCTTTTGATTTTGATTATCTCGGAACTGGATGGGATGTTATGGCATAAACCATTAGAAAAACTACATGCCAGCAATATGGGTCGATCATTTACCACTAACCAATAAGATTTTACATGCAAATACCATCACTAGAATAGGCTTTTTTGTGCTGTGACCTATGATGAGAAGGCTCGATATGCGGTGCAATATTTTAACCAGGGTCAAAAGGACAACTGATTGATGGGGAGTGGCTTTAGCATTAGCAATCACTTGCTCTCTGCTGTTTCATTTGAGTGAATTTCATCGAGTTTCTGTCCCTAAAATTGCAGGGTGGCAGGACATAAAAAAATATTATGACAGATATACTAGCTAAGAATTTCTTATAAACAAGTATCTTTGGGTAATGCTTAGGATCCTTTGATAATTCTGCAGTAAAGTTTCCAATTCTTTCTAGATCAAAGTTTCCATTCATCATATCTTCAGTCTTGGCCTTTTCTTAGCTAAATATGATGTTGCAGGTTGAATGCAAGGATTATTTGTCAAGTTATCATCGTATGCATTGCTAATACAAGTCTTTAACTAATGACAATAAAATTTGAGAAGAAATTTGTCTCGTTGCTTGAATTAAATTGAAAGCTGAAAATCCATGTGAAGAAGATGAAGCAAATCCCATGAGTGGCAATTTTAAAGATGAGCTTTAGTTAATTCATATATATTTTCATCATCTAGGTAGTTGACTCTGTAAATTAAATTGATACATTGCTCATCCTTTTGTTTTAACTTTGATTGGATTTGTTTGCATTTCCTGTATGAACTTATTATAACTTGGATGTGTGCTTATAGTTGAAATTGACATATTTTAGGCCACAAATATCGAGTATGATGAACATAAAGGACGAATAGCTATTGGACGGTTGCATGCTGGGGTTCTGCAGAAAGGAATGGATGTGAGGGTGAGTGTCCTTTCTTTTCTTGTGGCTTCAACATTCTATTTTCCATTAGCATACATTTTGGATAGTCCTGTCTTGATATTGGCAGTTTTGAACTGTAATTGGTGATGCTTGCATACTTTCTCAATCAATTTCTGTTGCATGATGTGGTTTGCTGATGTAAAGATTTTGTTCCGATGATTAATGATCAATCTAAGTTGCATTTGAATAGATAAAGGCTAAAAGAATCTGAAAAAAAAAATATTCTATAGTGCTGCATACAGATAACGGTGGTATGATCTCCATATGCCATTTGTTTCTGAACTTCAGCTTTTAGACATTGTAGGTGCTGTAGTGTTTTACTGCAAAGTGGTGCCCCGATAATTACTTGAAGAAGTTATTCCAAAGATAATCAATTCAAGAGTTATACAAAAATACAGGAAAATAGATTCATTTATAAGATATCCTTATCGCTGTAGATGGTTGAGAGATCAATCATAATCATTTATTTGATGACTGCCTGCAACACTTAGTAGTAGTTTTCACATATCAAGTATAAGCATAGATGTGTTTCTTCTTTTAACTATGATGATTTGAAGTTAGAGACACCAGTTTCACAGCAATTGTTGAAGTTGAACAGAGAAAGAAGCAAGCAAACCTTTTTCTTAATTTTGTGTTGAGTTTTTTGTAGGTATGCACATCAGAAGATTCGTGTAGATTTGGAAAAGTTAGTGAGCTTTTTGTTTATGAGAAGTTCATTAGGGTTCCAGCCACAAAAGTGGAAGCTGGTGACATTTGTGCTGTCTGTGGAATTGAGGACATTCAAGTATGCCTTTACTCTCTTCATTCCTTCATTTTGCTCCATCTTTGTAAATTAAATTTCAGAAGGGTGACATTCTTAACTATTTTGTCTGAAGCATATGTTTTAAGAACTGCTTATACCACGATTAATGAATTTTAGTCTCTTAAAACAAGTGTAATGCTGGAAGTGCATGATTTTGAATGTTACTTTTAGAAACTGTACAAATAAACTGGAAAATATTTAAATGGAATATTGTACCAACAAAATAGGACAGAGGGACTATCAGTGTTCCATGAATCAACTGTTATTCTTATTTTGAGGTCACCTTATTTATCATATGATCTAAATTTGATTCAGGCAATAGAGTTGTCTTATATTTATCACGACTGATTTAATTTCATTGATCAGATTGGGGAGACAATCGCTGATAAAGCATTCGGGAAGCCATTACCATCTATCAGAGTGGAAGAACCAACTGTGAAAATGGCCTTTTCCATAAATACATCACCTTTTGTTGGCCGAGAGGTATGTCTATTAAACAATGACCCAGAACTGTCAGAATCGCATTCTTTCAATAAGTACTTCGTAGTCTTTTTTCTTTTTCTTTCTTTGTCAACCTTCACCCACCTTCGTTGGTCAGGCAAGTGGCAACAGTATGCATCCCCCCAACAACCCTAGCTTTCACCTTTACTTATGAGTATTTGAATCTATCCTTGCAAAGTAGCTCGAGTATTGTTTTGACTGTGTGGTTGACTCATTAATTGACTGGCACTGAGATCCCTTGCAAATATTTTGTTTATCATGTGTTTTGCTATTTCTTCTATATGTAAGCCATCAATAAAGAGGCTTTAGCTGATATTAGCATATGTATAACTGTGTTAATGTGAACTTCCTAGTATTTTGGTGGCATTGAAGCCTTTGGGTTTTTTCATTTCATTTCAGGGAAAATATGTTACCAGCAGGAATTTACGAGATCGACTCTACCGTGAGCTTGAACGAAATTTAGCTATGAAAGTTGAAGATGGTGAAACTGCTGATACATTTGTTGTCAGTGGGCGTGGTACTTTACATATCACCATATTAATAGAGAACATGTAAGTATAACCTATTTTTTCCTTTCTTCCATGTCTTCAATGTGGCATGTCTGCGTGTGTTGTGACATTCATTCATTTCAGGCGACGAGAAGGATACGAATTCATGGTGGGACCTCCAAAGGTCATCAACAAAAAGGTTGATGACAAACTGCTAGAACCATATGAGGTGATTTACAGATTGCAATTTTCCTTTCTTTTTGTTTAGGGTTTTATAAAGAACATGAGATATACATGTAAATGCTTCTTGATTGAAAAGGGTGCGAGATGCTTCGATGTTCTTTTTATGAGCATACTTGCGCTTCTTTTTGTTTATTCTCGTGGTTTATTTTATTATACTATGTTATGTACATTTTTTTTTTTTGTGTGTGTGTGTGTGTGTGTGTGTGTGTGTGTGTATGCATGTGGATTATTTTAGGAAATAGATAAACTGATAGAGCTCAACCTGTCAAAAGAAGTTTAAATTACTCAAAGTATTGATAGAATGTCCCTGGTCTAGCTACCTTAGTTGGTAAAATCGCTAGTTATCATTCTAAGAAACCTACAATTGAATTCCGCTCACACCCTGTATGGTAGAGATGAAAGTAGAGGGTAGGTAGTTACCCCTTGGCTCCTATTGTGTATCCCATTCATTGGATTGAAAAAAATGGCCCAGAAGTCTTACAGCTTCATAAGAAAGCATGCCCTATAGCTGAATTTCACGAGCTTCCATATCATTTCATTCAAAAGCAGTTTGCACTGCTTGGGTTTTGTATTGACAGACAGAAAACATAAGGCCCAACATGATTGTAAACTGTAACTGAATGATAAAACAATCATATGATGCAGTGTATTTTGCTTTAGCGTTATGCTATTTTAATTGGTATGAATTTTGAGTGCATGTTTTGCTATTAACTAATGATGACGTCCTTGATTTCTTAACCGATGCCAGTGCCCATCTATTATGCATAAAAGGTCATACTTTCCATTGCATTACATCAGTTATTTCTAACAATTGATATGCTTGCAGATTGCCACTGTGGAGGTTCCAGAAGAGCACATGGGGGCTGTGGTTGAACTTCTTGGTAGAAGGCGTGGACAGATGTTTGATATGCAAGGGGTTGGGTGCGTAAAATGTTCTCTTTACTTTAATTTTATTTTTAATGTTCTAGTTGAAGTATTTCAAAATCTTAATGTGCTGTTATGTAAGACTTACTATATATCTATCTTTATACAACACAAATACTGGATAGTTTGAGGTGCAAGAGGCATGGAACTTGTGAAGAAATATGTTTTCATGTGTTCAATCATCCTGTTAACCATATATAGAAAAGATGAAACTCTCATATAATAAAATCTTAAGCAGAGATGCCTTGACCAGCAATATCTTTATGATATTGGTGTTTCTATATTTCTACTAACCAACCCTGCCAGTCCTAAGGATCTAGTAATACACAACAACTATTTTATACACTATCACTTATCAAGACAAGCACAAGCATGGAAATCTCTCTCTTAAGTTGTCAGCATGATTATTGAATTCATGTATCTTGAATAATGAAATTCTGTAGTGTTGGTTTTTTTTCCCCCTCGCTTTCCTAGGAAGTATTCTACATTTAATTAGCATGATGCAATTTTTCTCACATTACCAGTGTGTGAATAAGCTATAAAGTCAGTTTTTGTTTTTCATTAATATGCACTTTGGTTATCTGACACTAATGTTATGGACTTCTTTTGTGCTTAGGTCGGAGGGAACAACCCTGCTTAAATATAAGATTCCCACCCGTGGCCTTCTTGGATTGCGTAACGCAATTTTGACAGCTTCTCGTGGCACTGCCATTCTCAACACAATATTTGATAGCTATGGACCTTGGGCTGGTGATATAATTACACGAGATCAGGGTTCATTGGTAATTACCAACTTTCAGGATTGTTTAGAGATCAGACTTTTGAATATAAACTATTCATTATATTTTAGATAAACAATTGACATATCTAAAATATCTCAAGATAAAGTAATGTCCAGCGACTCAACCAAAAATGCCTGCATGTTTACACATTTGTATATCTATTTTCATTTTATATATCGCAAGAAATTGATTTTCAGGTTGCCTTTGAGGATGGAGCATCTACTTCTTATGCCCTTGCCAGTTCACAAGATAGAGGGCAAATGTTCATTGGACCTGGAGCAGGAGTTTATAAAGGTCAAATAGTTGGCATCCATCAACGAACAGGGGACCTGTCGCTTAATGTGTGCAAGAAAAAGGCTGCTACTAACGTACGTTCAAATAAAGAACAAACAGGTAAGAGACAGCTCCACTATATTGCTTTAATAACCACTTTTAGGTATTACTAAATGAATGCACATTACAAATTGCTGTGGGGTTTAGATCATAGCAATTTTAACTGCCTTACAAATACCCCATTTCCCATTTAAACAGTATATAGAGAGTTGCGATATCATCATATATTCTCCAGAAAATGGATCTTTTATTGAGCAGATCACTAGGAGAGACACCAGGGAAAGGGATAAATTAAAAGAAATATTTTTTAGTCAAAATAAAAAAGGAAGGAAACTACTCTAGATGATCCCATGCATCCCCTTGCATATAGCCTAAGCTAAAGTTGTAAACTTGAATACCACAGGAAGTGATTAAGGTGTCAAGAATTAATATCTTTGCCTCGTTACCTTCGTGCAATCTGCCTGCCCCATGTTTACATAGCTATAGAATCATGCTGGAACTCATTCTGCAAGTCATGTCCACCCAGCCCGCCCTCCTCTCTCTCTCTCTCTCTCTCTCTACATGCGCGCACGCACAAACACACGCATATATGCAGACGCCTACCACAGTGCCTTGTAGTAAACGATATGTGTTCATCTTTTTAATGCAGTGGTTCTTGATACCCCTTTGGATTATAGTCTGGATGACTGTATTGAGTATATCCAAGAAGATGAACTAGTGGAGGTTACTCCCTCAAGCATTCGAATGTGCAAAAATCCAAAGCTTGCAAAAAAGACAAGGTGAGCAGTGTAGACTTACATCAAGTGGATCCGCCAGCAGAGCATCCTTGTGAACTAATGCGAACACAATAGATGCCGCACAATTCCATAGTTGAGTTCAGCCTTTGATGCCATTTTTTTTCTGCTCTCTCGTAAAAGTATTTAAAGCTCCCTTCGCATGGCAATTTTATAGAGATTTTGTTTCCTGATATATGGTTGTATATAACTACATGGGACATCCCATTATTCTAGTCTAGAAGATTTCTAGATGTAAGTTATACTGCTAGGAAATGAGCACGTGAAGGTTGTCATTGAC
>Ga0325410_1002958_pt1 | contig 19066 bp, 14 predicted proteins | sample PopdelMetagenome_16_FD_206182 | JGI IMG/M metagenome (GOLD analysis project Ga0325410, IMG submission 206182) | Populus deltoides microbial communities from Bellville, Georgia, United States - Xylem-PdIQD-R3 | ecosystem: Host-associated > Plants > Phyllosphere > Stem > Wood/Secondary xylem... | reverse complement strand
AAAAAAAAATCAAATAATATCTTTAATTTTACAAATATATTTAAAAAACAACGAGCACTATTTTTTTCCCTTGTTTGTGTTGGGTTGGGCCAGGGCCTGTGCCAGTGATAATACAGCATCTTCTGCTTTAGGAGTTGATCACTTCGATGTTAGATTAGAACACGCAGACAAATATTCTCTTTACACTCTCCTCTGTTGTGCGTGAAACCCAGTCTTAGATAGGTAGAGCAATGGCAGACAAGGCAAGCAGAGGCTTAGTGATATACGGAGATGGGCTGGCTTCTTTCATCAATCCTTCCCATGCTCATCTCCACTCTCTCGCTTCCAAAGGTTTCTGCGGTTTCTTAACCCTCCCCAATGCTCCTCCCTCAGGTTTCACTCACTCTCCTATTTCTCTTACTTTAACTCTCTTTCACTTCATATTACCTATTTTTTATCACTTAGAATTTCACAATCTTGTTCTGGTTTGGTTAAGGAATTAACTTAGCTGTGAGTGTTAGTATAAAGGGTTGCGATTTATGCTTGCTTAGAGTTATAGCACAGAACAGTTTAATAGGATTATTGGTGATTTATTGTTTATTTATTTTGATGATCTTGAATTCTACTATCATGGCTGTTGTATCCGTGGTTGATTTTTACAATAAGGTTTTTAGGCTGCTATTCATCTTTAAAAAATATTTGCTTTTATGGGTTCTTAGAATTTTTTTTTAATCTTTTCTATGATATGCGCAGTAGAAATGTTTGATCTGTTGCGTTGTGATTTTGATGTAATTTTCATATCCAATATTGTTACCGGATTTGACAACACACATATGCGAATGTGGATGTGATCAATTTGTTATATTTTGAACTGAAAACTATGTTTCTGGTATTAAATTTTTGTGTCGTATAGGATTATAAAGTCTAGGTGTGTTTAATTTGAGTTTTTGAAGTTGTTGTGTATATGATTACCTGGACTTACTTGGATTTAGATTGCAGAAAGTGAGGATGAGAGGATAGTTAGAGAGTTTGCGTATCTGTTAGATGCATGTGAAGCTTATCAGAATGTGGTAAGATATCTTTAACTATAGTTTTGGACATAAAAGAGTGGTTTCTTGTTGTAAGCTATTGACAGTTATTGTTCTTTGATTTTTGTTAGAGTTCTCAGAGTACCTCAATTCCAACCATATCAGAGAGGTATTGGTGGTTTTTTTTTTTTCAGTTTATGTTTAGTTTTTTAATACCAGTGGCAGACTAGATGTTGATTTATATTTGCGTGAAACCAATCAACATGTTCTATGATCTTACTTCAGGTTCATGGGAATGAAGGCTGCTATAATAACTAACAATCCTGGCTTGAAATCTTTTGGTGGCAAACTCGGTTTGACTGTGTTTCCATTCAACGATTTAAAGGGGAATGAATTTTCCCTTTCTGGATCATCTACTGATTTTGTGACATTTGAGTTACTCAAGTTGCTTGGATTTCAAGAGGGGAAGACACTAGAGACAAGTCAATTTGATTTAGTATTTGTGCATGTTGGAGCTGGTGAAAGAGTGAATGCTGAGGGACACAAGACTATTGCCAATGATGTGGAATATATTGATGCTTTAGTTGATGGCATCATGCGCATAGCACAACCTGGCTCTGAAATTGGTTCTCGTCTGCACTTGTCCCTTGTAATGAGCTATGGTTATGTTACAGAAGGTGATGGTAGAGATTTATCAATTTTGACTTCTAAAGATGAGATGGATCCTGCTCTTTCAAAGCTCTTCCCTCTTCAAAGTTATACTATGAAAGGAGAAAAACCACGAAATGATGTCAGGTAAGGAAAAAAAAAAGGGTGGTAAGCTTCTTGTAATAATTTCAAATTCCTTTGGATCCTGCTAACTTGTGATCAATAGGTACCATTGCCCAATGTTAATTTCCCAATGGCAGTATGCTGTAACCCGTGTGGATATGGCAGAAACATTTTCTTTTAAAGATTTTAAAGAGGTAAGTTTTAAGATTACTGGGTTTTATTTTTGCAGATTCACATCTCATAAATTTATTGGACAGATTTCATTTATGAATATATGACCTTTCATTTTACCATCCATCATCAACCTATTAGTTTTGACTAATATTTTCAGATAGTGGAATGGTAGGGGAGTTAGTCTGTCACTAACATCAGACGTGATCCTGAAAGTGGCATTTAACTTTGAAACTGCAACAATTTCTTGGTAAACTTTGTGCGTGTAGGCTTAAGAATTATCTGTATATAATTGCTTCTTGATTTATTTGCATCAAATATGTGATATTCTTCCTCTTAATTTCTGGATCTTAGGTCAATTTCTCATGTCAGATGTATGTCAATTGACCTTATAGTTCAAATGTTTCAGTATATCTAAATGCTTTTATGCATTTCCGTTAAGCATTTTCCATTTCTTTTCAGCACGGTGGAAATCTTGTAATACCAGCTGATAGATTCCTGCATGAGGTAGCATTTAAGCTTTGGAAGGCCCCCAAGTATGGAGCATAAAATAGGTTTTCTTGAAGTCGGGCTATATGAGACAATACTCGACCAGTAACTCTTTGACATAAGCAGGAAAGTTAACCCGAGTCTTGAAGGAATTTTATGCCCCTTATCAAGCTGCAAACCAATGCCAGTGACCTTGTTGGAGTTATTATCTCGATCGATTTTGTAATGTGATATCATCTTTATAAATAAAAGGGTTTTCTTTGTTTCAATGGCTACAATCACTGTTGCCGTGCTTGTCCATTTGTGTTTCCTCTCTAGCGGTGGAGGTATAAATACTTGTCTTCGGCGTGCATGTGCAATAAGAAGATGAAAGTAGATAGGTTTCTTGATATTGATAACACAAGCAAAAAGCAAAAGAAAGTTGTGCACCATTTTGTTTGATACGCAACAACGAAATTCGGTGATTATTATGATAGAAACCAGCAAAATTTTCTTTTGTAATGAGCAAGGCGTGGAGCAAAATAACAAGGAACCTTTCGATTGATGAATGCATTGAACCTTCGGGGTACTAAATTTCAGCGAAAACATGTTACGTGAAGTAACTGGAGTACATACATGATTCAGCCCTCGGCTCTAATGTTTTAGCAGTTAAAATCTTCCCGAAAGGAGGCAAATGCGGGTGAAATCATGTTTAAAGAAACAGGCACCCGACCCAGGAAGGCAACATTTCTCTAGTATATTTGCAATGCAAAGCTTGGATGAATCTAATCATACAATAAACTTAATCTCTGGCAAGGATGTTTCGGCTTTTCCTCTCATTTCCAAGTCCCTGTATAAATATGACCAATGGATCACACACTGAGAAAGTAATGCTCCCATAGGTAAATTTTCAATTATCAGTAAAGAACATCCAGTTCTACAATGAGTTCAGTTCATGATGCTGCATAGATTATCTCCTAGCATCAACATGAGTTCCATGGTGTTGCGGCTGTATTTGGTATTATGAACACTTCCAAAACGAACAGAACTATACTGGTTCAACTCCTTCCTCTAAACATCGCAATCAGCATCGACTCAATGAGTGCTAGCATTCTAATAGGCATTTGAAACAGTAAGTGCCCAACAGAAACCACCCCATAAGGAGGAGAGTGAATGAGAACAGCCCAACTAAGAAAGGCCAGCCAACCAAAACTATACCTAAGCAAAGCACAACTGTGAAAGGAAGGAACGATTTGATTATTGACTTCCAGTCTATCCAATGCCCCTTGAAGAGTATTAGAACTGCCACATCTATCAAGTTCCAATCCATTGATCCACCATAACAGAATCGATTCAGGCAGTGGGCAACAAATGAATGACAGTTGCATGTGAAAAGGTTGTATGTTTTGTGCTCAAAGCTACGCATGCTTGACTGCAGAGCATCATCCCACGTGATCGCAGTCCCATACTCTGAGTGCTTGTAGCCGTGCTTGCATGTGTGCCCAGCTAGGTTTGGCGGAAAGCAACACTAATTTTACAAATCATATTACAGAGCAAAAGAGTTAGTGGATCAACTTGTAGAATACCTTTTATAAAGTAATGAGGGATAGAAAAGAAATAACAAATGACAACAGCAAAAATACTTGATAAATTCATTATTGCAAACAATTTGCCATCTTATTTTGGAAAACAAGGCAGATCTCAACATCAAGATGCAGCTAACCAAAGAAATCACTTTATTCAGTCAACCCGCCATCTTTTGAGGTCATTATGCGATCTATGAGCACGGATCCTGTTGCCATTAATCTACTTTCTCAGCAAGCGATGACAGTAATAACAGCAACTGTGTCTGCGCGCATGCATATGCATGGGCGTGTTGGAGGAGATAGAGATAATAGAAGAGGATTCAAGAATTAATACCTGTTCTCTATCAAGTTGAAGATACCTAGCAGCTGCACCAAATGTAAAATCATCAACATTCACAGAATTGGATCCTGAAAAATCTAAAATAGTTCCATCCTCTCTGCAAATGCCAACATGTCCGATAAAAGGTGCCAACCATGAGACAACTGGGAGTGGAGTCCAGATGAGACAACATGGAAACTTAGCTTTCTTTGGATCAATTCCATCAAGAGGCCACAGGTCATGCTGAATTCTTGATGTGGAACTCATATGCTCAACATCAAAAGCTCCTTTTAAATCCATTGGAGAAAATCGTCCACGTGGCATATAGCTTTGTGCACTTTCTGTGATGAAACATTGATGTGTCAAACTACACCCTTAGACATGTTGAGCCTGTTCCAAAACAGGCAAGCAGATACATTATTGTATGCCACCAAGATGACAATCTCTTCAGAAAAACATGTCATAGCCCTTTCGAGAATTTCACAACAAACACAAAATGAATGCTATTAATGATCTCTCTAAAAAAAAACTGTAAATTCCTAAAAAAAAGAAAGAAAGATAACAAGTAAAAGAGTTTCTAACATAGAAAGTTCAATTGAATCATTTTATAAACCTTACGGTAATTCATTCCCTTCTGCTAGGAAGCGGTCACAAGTAAATGCAGTGACTGTTATATAAATTTGAATCTTGGCCACTTATGGCAAAGCTCCTAAGTTCCTAGGGCTGTACAAACAGGATATCACCCCCTACCCCCAGTCATAGATTTTGCAGGATTCTAAAGAAACAGCAGAGTGCAGCATTGTAGTAGCCACTTGATTTATTTAAATGAACAGAAGGCCTTTAGTCATTGGGAAACAGCCCACCTCACTCAGAAGATTTAAAGTTCCTGGGGAGTCTCGAGTTCAGGCCTCGTCCCCCAAATCACATAAAAAGGGTAACCATTAAGCTCACAAACCTTTAATTAAACATTATTTGCAAGAAAATTATTATGAAATCTAAAATTATCTATACACGGCAAGATCTATTACATTAAAAGGGCATATAATCTTATAAGTGAAGTCTGATATTTTACTGTTTGCTTCATCTTATGATTGCTGTCTAAGAGTCTACAACTAGGTAACCACCCAATAAATAGTTCTAGCCCAACAGGTTGTGTGTTCTTGTCATATATAGTTGACAATTCCTAGTATCATAAAGCTTGAGGAAGTTAAGTTGGTAACCAGCCAATTCTTTTTCTTCAAAAGTTACAAGGAAATGACCAGTGTCTTACCACGGATGATATGCAAGTCCAACTAGAGAGTAGTAATCATAAAATACACTGTATATCCACTACCACACCAACCAGCATTTCATATTTGACTGAGTCAACTGCTCCTAGCTCAGCCAATATTCTTTGTGTCCATCGCAATCGGAAAATCTTTTAAACACTGATATATTGTGGAGCCATATGTCTAGTTGTTGACCGAGCAGGACAAATCTATACAATCTTTAGCCAATACCTATTTTTATTTGAAACAGACAAAAAACATTGTTGCCGTAGTTAAAGAGTAAAGCTCATTCTAGATACTTGAGCCAGCTACAAGATATCCTAACATCTAATTTCAGCTATATTATTGGTTAGTCATCTTTGTTTGCCTTGAGACCAATAACCATCAATTTTCTATGGCCCCCGCCGCAGTATGAACTTGGAATGGATCATTCCCCATGTCTTAGACAGCTCACTTATCTTGCTATCATATCATATTTCATTATAACCAAAGCACATTTTGATACAAGTTCTAATGATCAAGACAAGAACATCAGGAGCAGAGTCAAGGGAAAGAGACAGATTGAGTCTAGCAAAGGGAAGAGGGGTGATAAAGATAAGGATTATGTTGATGCAAGTTCCAATGGGTTGAAGTATTCCGTGCAAGCTAAAGTTCCAGCAATACATGGTGGCGTGAAGGAGCAGTTGATTTCCAATAAGCGATGTCAACCTTGTTATCATCCAAGTGACAGCAGGGGTTAATATTAATTGTTGTTTGTCTTTATCGTGTTAGTTACGAGCCATTAGAATTTTCAGTTATCAAGTAACTGCTAATTATAAAACTATTTATTAGAGATTTATAATTCTAATAGGGGATGTTGTGATAAAATTAAACCTTTAATTGATGTGATTCCCTAAGTAGCGTGAGGCTACGTGTTATTTATCCATGTAACTCTGCATTTGCAATAAAATTCTGAGATTTCCTTTCTTTCTTGTCTTCTTAATCTTTTTTGTAAAAATTATTGAGATTGCATTGTTTGCAAGTGATTATCACGAGTCCACAGTGTTGTTGGCATTACATTTTGATATATATATGCAATCCTTTTCGGTTGAAAGAAAAATAAATTGAAAATAGATAGTGCTATTAGCAGCAATAATGTGAGAGAACCATTCTTTTCTCATAGTCAGATTCCTTGTTTTTCCATTTGAGAAAGGACACAAAAAGAACAAAATCTTCAACAGTAGACTCTCTAATACGGCTAAAACCACCTGCATTCATCTCTAACCACATTAATAACAATCTAGGCAAAAGTGGAATAAGGCAATGCACATCCTCTCTGAGCTGCAAGGACACATTAATAATCTCTACTCATAGTCTAACAGTCATTTTACCATTCACCAAAATGAACACCAAGCTTCACATTCTATACCAGGCTATCTTCATTTTGATGCAGAATAATTTGCAAAAACAAGTATCATATTTGACTTGATTTGGCTTATTTTATACAATCCACTACGAAGAGGAGGAAAAAATCAATATGCAAAAATATTTTTTTCCACAAGGGAAATAAATATAACTTATTCAAACAAAGAACTCTGTTCAACCACAAATTTGTCAAATGCCCCAAAAGAGGAAACATTAAATGCAATATTTTATATGATCATCAAAAGCTCTTAATCATATATGACTTGTTGCTCAATATATCCAATCAAACATATACATGAACCTGGCGAACCAGGGAAAAAAAAAGGGCCAATCAAGTAACAACTGATGGTGCTTTACATAGCTGCTAAAAACCGGAGGCAAAGCAATAATTCAAAGACGCGAACTTTTTCAATAAACCCGCAAATAAAAAGCCTTTAAATTCACGTTTCCCTACCTTACTTAATCATTATGGATCAACCCAAAAACAACCAAGAAAAGTTCTTCGATTATATAGTAAGATAAACCCACATTCAATGGGGGGAAAAAACAAGAAACAAATGAGAGATTATAGAGTAAATTGGATCAATGACTGACCTGTAAGATTTGTGATGCAAAGACAGGAGGAGGGAGTGTTGATATAAACAGGAGGTGAAACTGAAGCTAAGATCACAAGGTGGTTGGTGGCGGCGGTGGAGAAGTAAAGCAAGGAGAGAAAAGGTTGCTTTTGTTTTTCTTCTCGTTGATGATGGCTGTGTTCATTGTGAAGGAGAAGTACAAATATACTAAAGAGGCTGCTTCTTTTTTCTTTCAAAAAAAAAAGGTACTGTAATAAAAAAAAATCAAAATAGAGAGATATTTTTAATAAATTAATAAATTAATGTTATTGAGATTGCTTGTCTTGTGATAGGGAAGAAGATGATGGAGAGAGGGGGAGGAGGGCAGAGTTCAAGGTTCATGCACCCTCCCCCATTTTCATTTCTTTTGTGGGACCCTCCACCCTAATTATTTTTTACTCTTATCTTTTCCTTTCTTTCGTCCTTCTTCTTTTCTTTTTTCTTTCTTTTTTTTTTTTTTACCTTCCATCCAAATTTAGAAGATTTTTAAAAGTAGCATGGAGTAAAATAAATCAAGCGAAATTAGATTTTGTTTTTTCCAAGTGACATGATTGTGCTAATTGAGCATTTTATCCGGAGAAAAAAATGGATGTAAACTTCAATTTTTTTTATTTAATCTAGATGTTCAGGTAAATTTATGTACATCTTGATTAATCTCACGGGCCCTGAAGTTAATAATCATATAAGCTTTAAGTGACTCTGAGGTTTGTGGGACTCGAACTGGTGATCTTTAAAAAGCAAATTAAAATATGACCAATTAAATTATACCCCTCAGAATTTTTAAACTTCATTTCTAAGTTTATGGTAGAGCTGCATCACCACTCCCATGACAAGATCAGACTCAAAAACCAAGAACATGAAAAATTAAGAATGAAATTCAATATTATTTCAAATTAAAATCATTTTTTTTCACATGTTATCTAGATTAATCGAATCTAAATCAATAAAATAAGATGAGTGGTTATGAATTTAACATGCAATTTTTTTTATTATTATTATTAACAATGTATTTGTATTGTTGATTACAAATCTCTTCCCAATAACCCTCTCATATCACTTTCGAGCACTTAAACCTAACCAAATCAGGCAGTAAATCACCAAATGACAATTGCATGGAGAGGAAGAATTGGAACATGCATTGACTTGAAAAAAAATAAAAAACACAGAAGGGGAATGAAAGTGACTCGGGACTCATATTACTATTTATTAATATAGTGATTTCACAGAATTGCATCTAAGCTAAAAAAAAAAAAACCTTCATACTAGATATAGGAGATAAGTTATTCTTCTAACTATGATATGATTGTTTTTTATAAATTATTCGGGTTATATTGATAGTTTTTTTTTACAGTAAAATTATATATTTAATCCTAAAATAAAATAATTTAATGTTTACAATTCAATGCTATTTTTGTATTTTTAATTTTTAAAATAATATATTTATTTTTATGCTCATAAAGAAAAAACCAACAAAACTCTCACTCAATATCTTTTTGTTATTTTATATTTTTTTTATTGTAAATTCTAATAGTACTAGTGGGCGTTGTTATAAATTATATTTATTAAATATAATTTAGAAAAAACTTATTAGCATGTGGATAGCCCTTGTGCCGTTTGGGCAACAGGTGAGGGGTTATCCGGCCACCAAACACCATTTTTCAGGACGGTGTTTGAAAGTTTTTGGCGCCTCTATCACGATGAGGTGGTGCATAATTTAATATTCATAGCAGTTTGGCACCGGTGATGATTTTTTTTTTCTCCTTCTTTTTTCTCATTCTTTTCTCTCTCTACCTAGATTTTTGCACCAACCCCTTAAAAATTAAAGACTAGCCCTTTAATTTGTTGATTCTTCAAATTTGATCCCTTTTCTTTTTATTATATTTTTTTTATCTTGAATAATTTATAAAATGGTGTTTTTTTTTCAATTTCATTCCTCTTAATTTTTTTTTATCTTTTAAATTTGATACTTATTTCTTTGATTACTATTATTTGTTTGAAATTATTTTTTAAATTTATTTTGTTTTACAATTTCACATTCTTTTTTTTCCTATCAAATTTAACCCTTATTTTTTTTATTGCTGGTTTTTTTGCTTTGACAGGTTTTTAAAATTGATTAATAATAAACTTCTTGATTGGATCTGGATCCATGGTTTCACAAGTTGCGAGTTTTTAAGATTTGATAAAGTTTAGGATATTTTTCCGGGTTTTTTTCTCCTTTTTCCAAGCTAATTTTTTTTTCTCATTTTATCCTTTAGTATTTATTCAATTGAAAACAAAATTCCTTTTTTTTAGCTTGCTTTATATGAAATTTTTTGTTGGTCTTGAAAATAATCTATTTGTCTCGAGGCTTGTTGATTACCATTTTTTGTTGTGTTTTTTTTAATAATTTTTTATATTTATATTTTTTTTCCGATCCTTTCCTTCAATATTTGAAATGATTTTTTTAATAGTTTATAATGTTATAGTTTTTTTTTCTATTTCATCCCCCTTTTTTGTTTTTTTTTGAATTTAATTCTTATTCTCTTAATTGTTATTTGTTTTATTTGAGATAAATTTTTAAAATTAATTTTACTTATTTGTTTTCTCTAGGATTTTCTACTTATTTTGAAAATAACTCAGATTTTCTTGGGTTTTTTTAATTGTTGCTTTTTATTGGGCTACTCTGGCTATTCAATGTTAAATCAGTTATTAATTGAGCTTTTTAATTCAACCTAAGTCCAAGATTTAATGGGTTGCAAGTTTGAGACCGTTGTCCAGGTCTAAAAGGTTCGCACAGGTTTTCTTGGGTTTTTATCCATTTTTTCAAAGTTGGTGTTTTGTTTTCTAACTTTATCATTCAACATTTATATTATTAGTGGTTAGACTTTGTTTTTTTCCTACCTTCTATATGATTTTATTAACCGTGCTTTTTTAGACATTTTCTATATATTTTTTGCTTTGTCAATATACTAGCCTTTTTTTCTCAGCTGTGTATTTGTCCCAAGTCATATTTTTTTTCAAAATAAAATAAAACACACTTGCATTTTAAAATTATAAATGTTTTTCAATTTCATTTTCTTTCATTTTTCTTATCATTCAAATTCAGCCCCATTCTTTTAATTTATATTTGTTTTGTTTAGGATAATTTTTATTTTATTTTTACAATCTCATCCTCCATGGGTTTGTTTCTAGTAAATTTGATCTTTATTTTTTTTTATTCCTATCTTATTTTGCTTTTGCAAGTTTTTTAAATTGATATTTTTTCCATGATTTCATCATTCAAAATAAAATTAGTTGGGAATTAAACTTATTTATTCAACTCGGGTTCGAGCGTTTAGAAAGTTTTATCGAGTTTGCTTAGTTTTTTTAATCTTTTTTTAAGCTGATTTTCTTTACCTTTTTACTTAGAGTCTTGCTTTGTTATTTATTTTTTATTTAACTTCTATAAGGTTAGTTTCGGATTCATGACTACAGTCACCAATTTTAAAGATTAACATAAGTTGACTTTAGTTTTTTTTCCATTTATTTATTTTAGTTTTATAATTCAACACATTAAAATTGATCTTTATGTTTTTTTTTTCTTTTCTTTCATGCTGTTCTTTTTTTCCTACTTTTTTTAATGGGATCATTTTAATCATATATCCATCCATTGTCACGGAGTTCATGAATTAACCAATATTAACTAGTTTATATTATGTTTTTTTTTTGTTTTTTTTCCTTGTAGTCTCACCTTGGATATTTTGTTGTTCTTATATTTTGAATGGGCTCATGTAGGGTTTTTTAAATCTAATATTTGCATTTTTACTAGGATTTGTGTCTTTGGTAATGTGAAAAATTGCATTATTTTCTTTATATCAAGAATGTTCACACATTATTAAAACAATGTGAATAAAAATAATTAAAAAATTAGAAGTATGTTAGTCAAATTACCCGCGCTAGTCATATCAAAAATTATTTTTCATGCACTTGAGGGTCTAGCTGCTGTGGTCACTCGTGGACTTGTTCCGCCTCTCCTCCCGGGTTCGACCCTCTATGTGCACGCCTATCACCCCCGCGGTGCCTTACCTGCTCCTGGGCTTGCAGGATGTCCAGTGGGCTGTGGGGAATAGTCGTGGTGCGCGTAAACTGGCCCGGACACCCCACGTGAATCAAAAAAAAAAAAATTATTTTTCATGCCCTGTCCCTATTTTTTTTTAGTTTTTTTATAAAACATTCTTGTAAATCGAAAAGTTTACAAGAGAAGAATTTTTACGTCCAATAACAGAAAACACTGTACATTGAGAATTTTTTTTTTTTTAAAAATAATTTTAATGGACCATAAATTTCCTCTTCTATTGGGAGACTCTGTTCATGCATAGATACAAGAAGTTCCAAGAACCTTTAGCAATCTGTTGTATCGCGAAATTCTCACCATCAGTTTTAACCAATATGCTTGACACAATAAGTTTCAAAATTAATTTATATTATTTAAATTATTAATTAGTTTAATGATTTGATCATAATTTTTTTATATTTTTTATATAAAAATTAAATAAATAATTCATAGCAAAGCAAAGTGTGGTCATAGGAGAGCATTTAAAAATACAAGTTAATTTGTGTTTTTAAAATATTTAAATTTATTTTTGTTAAAATTAATGTTTTTTAATGTTTGGATTTATTTTGATTTGTTGATATTAAAAATAATTTTAAAAAAATAAAAAATTATTATTTTAATATATTTTAAAATAAAAAATATTTAAAAATAAAGAGCAACCACTCTGCAAGTTTGGACCCTAAATCCAGTAAGATACTAGAAAAAGGGAAAAGAAAATTATAAAAAGAAACAAGATGATGGTGACCTGAAAACACCAAATCCCATGTACTGTCACACAAAAAGAAAGCTTACCAAACTGATCAGACAGAGCAAGAATCAAGATTAATAGTCACAAGCTAGCTGGGTAGGTAGGTACGTGATAGTGTCATAGACTCATATGCGTCCTCATGAGTCCTCCTCCTCCTCGGCTGGCTTCCTTTCCCATCTGGCCCTGTTTGTCACTTCCGCCGTCGAGCTGTGCAGACAATATTCAACGTTTCACATGATAATCGAGTAAAGAGAAGAGAGCATCATGCATGTTTCCATATTTTGATACATCCAGTGGACCGGCAACTTTTTAGAGTGGCATAGGCAGTGTCCTGGCTTCCAGCAAGCATGGTGCTGTCACCGCTGTTGGTCGGGCTGCTACCCACTTTTTCTTTAAAAAAATAATGGAGATGTCTATGCATGGAGGTTTCTAGAATGGCTTCTCCTAATTATCTTTCCTTTCACCATAACGTGACCATCCCTCTCCTTCTTGTCTCGACTTCAACGTTTATTTCTGTGGTTGAATTATTTTAATATATTTTTTTAATGATTTTGTGTTTTTTTTTAAGAAATAGTTTTTTTAGATGTTTTTCTTGATAGTTTTAATAATTCTGTTTACTTTTTTAATTCACTGCTTAATGGATTAAAATCAACATCAAATTGATATGATATGGTGAACATCACTACCCTGTAATTGGATTGGACTCGGTGGTGGAGGAGAAAATCAATCTAGAGAGCTGTTTTAAAGGGTTTTATGATAATTTAGTATAGAATTGCAGTGATTTTGTTTTTTCTCTAATTATATAAAAAATTATTCATTTAATAATAGAAATTTTATGAATTGAAGATTTTTTTATTGATAAATGTGATAAGTGGGAGTAATTTGTATATAAAGAATATGTTTGGGAATGCGGCTGTGGTGACGTTCCTAAAATTTTATTTTTTTTTGTTAAAATTTAATATGATTTATATGTTTTGGATCGTTTTAACATGCTGATATTAAAAATAATTTTTAAAAAGTAAAAAAAAATATTATTTACATGTATTTTAACATGAAAAATTATTTAAAAAATACCCACAACCACAATACCCAATATACTCAAAAGTCGATTCACCGCTACTTGGATGTAGATCTTTTCTAACAAGTAGTAGCAGAGCCAATAATTTGCTATGTACGAGTGGATAGAATGGTGGGAAACAAGAAGAATATCCAGAGATGATACGAGTAATTTATATAAAAAAATAAACTCATGATCCAAACATCTAGAGATGATCATATCTATTCAAGCATATGTAAGCTATCGCCTACAAAGCACATAAAATGACCTGCACACTCATCAAAGGAAGATCTCCCCCAAGAACTGAGAATTTATTAAGCTTAAACTGAAAGAGCTACGTGATGGCACCCCAGAGCAGAGATTTTTTTGCTAGCAGCAGCCTTGCACTTACAAGTAAGAGATGTGCCTTTGGAAATGCTAAGCACGACATGACCCCAAGCAATCCATTTGCAATCTAGAAATTTCCTCCAAAAATTCGACCAACAGTTTGGTACTTGTTTGCTTGCGAAAATGCTTGTTTTCTACGTTTACATCTATGGGAATGGGATTGCTGAGAGTCTGGCACTGTATATATATATATATGAATGGCTTTTTTTGGTGTTGCATGTGCAGAAAGAAGAGTGACCTTGTCCAGTACAGGGCCTGCTCTGCTCCACTTCAAGACAGCCTGGTTCTCTATATATCCTGATAGCATGCATATTCCAGCTAAAGGGATAATAAAATTTGGTATCACTGCACCTATATAAATTGCTCGTAGTAACATTTGGTTCACTGGGAAAAATATATGACCTTTTACTGTGATTATAGCAGACATGGAGAAACATGTAAAAAAACTGTACAAAAGTGGGATGGAGAATATGCTTCTGAATCTATACAGGACTATGCAAGTGTTGACAGCTGATTTGATGCTTCATAATTCCATTATCAAAAAGAAAATGCCTCATGATTCAGGAGGAGCAGGTTCACCACAGAATGCATCTGGCTCGAAAGATCTGGCTGAATCATCATTGTAAACTCCAGGAATAGCTCTACCCCCAGCTTCTTCAAATGGTGTGTAAGAACCCTTTTGGCCTCCCTCAATATTGATGAAGAGAACAACGCATACAAATAATGATGCTGCTAGAGTGACCAGAGTGTACTTCAATCTGCTTAGCACAGGCTTCACCTATTGGAGGAAAAGATGTGTATATATATATATATATAAAATTCCGATTAGTCATGCAAAAATTCCCTGAGTTTGATAGAAATATGATCCACCGTCTATTTCCAGACAAATCAAACATTATATCAATGAAGAGAGCTTCAGTCTCACAAAGTTAGCGACTTTTTAATAAAAAATAACAGTCGATCACCAGCGTCACACTGAGTGGCAGCAGCTCTCCAATATCATGACACTGCCTTGTAGCATTATAGTTATGATAAAAGATACAGCATAGCACAAGTGCTAACCTACTTACATCATGAATCGACATATTTAATACCAGTTCAACATGTACTCTTAATTGATGGTCTTAAAAGATGTTATCCTTGGTTTTAGACATGGCAAATTCATACGCAAAACAGCACATCCTGTTAGATTGAAACAGCCAGAATGCTCCTGCGGTGCAGACAAGCATCAAGTTAAACCTAAAAACAGTCCTCGCTGCATTGTTTTGGGGAGTGACCAAGATGAATAGTTCGATAGAAGGCACATAAAACCATTTAAAAACATTATGCTTCTCAATACATTAAGAGAGGTGAATAGATTAATAGCAGGCATGGTAAAACCGTTTAAAAACATTATGCTTCTCAATACATAACAGACATTGGTCCTGCTCTCCACAATCAGGAACAATGAAAAAATAGTCTCTTTGGAATAATTTACTTACTGAAAATGAACCAAGAAGCCGATCTCGAGCCAAAACTTCAGCTGTCTTCACCCATATCTGTGGAGGAAATTCAAATTAGTTAGGCTTCAAACTTGCATGTTTATCTCTATTAAAAATGCTGCAAATGTATATATTGCAACTAAATCAGAACTTGAAAAGGAGATTTCACTTCCTTTAGTTTGCATCTAGTTACAATTGCAACATAATTTTCTCCCCCCAAGGACAGCTCCCTTTTCATTTCTATTTTTTTCAGTTCCCTTCTCTATTCTTCAAAAAATGCACCCCACCAAAAATACAGGAAATTCAAATTAAAAGCCAATCAAAAGCCTGAGATAAAAGAATTAGGCAAGAACTATCTAGATGAGATCTCATCCAACAAATACAAAACTCATCAAGTGAAAAACTAGAAAAAGAGCAAATGAGATCAATTCAGCACAAAAACCATTACTACAACCCCAAAAGAAAGAATCAATGCGGGGTGTGCCACATTCTCTTTTGCAATCACCAACTCTCTCTCTCTCTGCATATTATTTTATTTTTTTCAGTTTCCCTTTTACTTCTTCTCTATCCTTTTCTTGTTCTTCGCCTTTCTTAACCCAGTGCTCATCACATGAGACCTTGCGACCGTTGCAGCACAAACACTGCCATGGCCTCAACCCAGCCCTCACACAATTGCACACATAATCACAATCTTCAATCTTCATTGCCCCATCCTTCTACCAGCATAGACTCCGCATCACCACGACTTAATGGTGAGATAACTTTGTGATATTCTGATCTGATGACAAAAGCTCATCTCTCAACAAAGGTTTTGGTAAATAATGGCGATGCTACAGTTGTTTCTCTCCAATGTGAATCTATTCTGACATTTCTTAAGTTGCACAAGATGGCTCAAATCCTACACGGCTATTCTTCCAAGAAAAATATTACTGTAGAGTTAATTAGATAACTGTTTCTCTGCTATTAGCTAATTAGTTATTATGTATCCTTTTTCTTTATCTCAATAAATTTCTCAAATTCCCTCCATAATGATACTATGCCATAAAGTCATTCTGATAATGATTTATGACAAAAACAAAATCATGTACCTGACCATCATACCACCCTGTCTCTTCATCTGCAAAAAATAGAGATTAAAAATCACCCCATCAATCAAATATACCAAAAACAACAACATGGTATGCCTAAAATAGCAACCTTAACTAACTGGACATCAACCCTTCTCTCTCAAAACAGAGGAACAAAAACATTAACTCAAAATTCAAAATTATGACTGTCCCTTAAGTTTTTTTAAGGTTTCTAAGCAACCGAATAAAACAAGAGAAGACAGAGGAAAGAGAGGAATTACATTCAACAGTGGCACTGAGCAGTCGATTCCCAACATAAGCCCAACCCAGATACATTCTGACAACAGCAAGACTAACAACAAAAACCCCACTTGATAAAGCTGCAAGAACTGGCTTCAATGGCTCAGCTTTTGGGCCCGCGGTGCCAAACCAAGCAACAGGTAGGGCGATAAGGAGAGCAAAAGAAGCGCCAGTAACGAACAAACGAGAGCAGTACTCAACAACGTCACCTGAAGCCCAAGAGAAAGGGAAGGAAGTGGAGAGATTTTGGTATTCATTTATGGGTTGTTGATCGAGTGGAACAGGGCACTCTGTTTCTGGAGGAGTGTTGCTGCTTCCATTTCTGAAGGAAGACGAGGGTATTTTTGGAAGTGTGTTTTTGTAATTGTGGTGGTGATGGTAGATAAATCTTTTCTGTGTTAGAGAGGAGAGGAGGAACGGTGATGATAGGTGGAGGAGTGGAATTGCCATGGAGGATTTCTGTTGTTGTGCTCTCTTGATCCTCCATCCAAAATTAATTGGTGGGAGATTTTCATTTTATTTTATTTTCTTTCGCCCTTTCTTTTAAATAATTGTAATTTTGTTTATTTTTACGTGTTTATCCTTTGCTAGTCGTACTATTTGCCATTGATGGCAACAGTTTCCCCTCTCTCTTCTAGTTTATTTATTATATAAGATATTAATTTCATTTACGATATAAATCATACAAATACATAACTCTGTGTTTATCAAAATCTGCATGAATAATAATAATAATAATAATAAAAATAATAATTTCATTTTCGATATAAATCATACAAATAATAAGAAAAATGCATGAATAATAATAGTCCTTTACATAGCAATTAGCCTCTTATTTTAATTTATGGAAAATTCAATGAATTTTTTTTTACATCAAATACATAATCGAATTTAGTAGCATCAATTTTTTTAACGAAGATGTCAACTGCTTAAAACTATAAAAACAATATTATTTTCTTTTACTACAATGAAGTAAAAGGATATTAAAACCTTATTACAAGAAATAAAAATTATAATAAAATAATAAAAACTTGAGCTTTGAGAAATTACATAAAAAATTAAAATGCGTGCCTCGTAGTCATTTTCACTATTTACTCTTGGAGAGGTGCTATTTCTTTTTTCTTTTTTTCAATCCCATTCTCAAACTATTTTTATTTTAATTTGATCATTTTATGGTAAAATTATTGAAAAATTGATTCTAAATTGTTAAGGAGAGGCAATATTCAAAAACAAAGTATCAAAGTGAAAAACATGGGAAAGCAAGTGCCCATTTAGAATTTGGCATGAAAAGTTTTCTTTGGTCCCCCTATTTTTTTAAGTTTCTTTACTGTCCTTTTAGTATTCATTTTTTATCCAAAATTTTATTTTTTAGTCATTGAATTAAAAAAAAAAGTAAAAAGTAGTCATATTATAAAAAAAACATAAAAAAAATCAATTAACTCAATTTTAGTTGTGAAAAAAATTAATTTTAATATTAATATATTTTATTCAATGAGAGGAATTCTATTATAATTTTCTGACATTTATCTTTCCTAAAAAAATAGATATGAGTTTAGGAATATTTTTAAATTCAAATTGATTTTTTTAAAACTATTTTTTGGCTAATTTGATATCATAAATGGGTTTGTTTAGATAAACAAGGTATTTTTAAATATTTTTAAATAAAAAAATAATTAAAATAATTTTTTTATTTAAAAAATTAGAGACCTTACCTTTCGGTCACTTAAGGTGACCGACAGTACAACCAAAGACAAAGCATTGTTTGCTTAATTGTTTTTTTTTTTTTTTTTAAGTTAGATGCCTGACTTTACAAAAAAAACATGTGGGCTTGCCCTTCTTGCTAGATAGGAGCAGGTACATCATGTCTAAGCTCTTTTTAAAGGTTTTTATTTTAAAAAATATTAAAATTGTTTTTTAAAATTTTATTTTATTAAATATCATTCAATTTTTAATTTGTTTTAAAATTTATTTTCAAATAAAATTATAAATTTTTTTAATACTAGCTGAAGCTTTTTTATGCAACCCTTCATAATTATTATTTTTTAATAAAATTTAATCAAAATTAATTATAATTGAATGAATGAAATTATGTTTGAGATATTATTTTATTAGATATCAATCAGTTTAATATTTTATTTTGGATGAAATTCTAGCTTTTTTTATTAAAAAAAAATTATATTATTATACAATTAAATAAAAAAATTATAGAATTGCTTGCTTGCCGTGGTTTGATATTTTGTTTAAATTTACTTGCTCAAGCTTTGATTAGCGTGCATAAAATTTTCAATTTAAATTGTTCAACACAAGTAGCATTTTCTTATTCGCCATTAAAAAAATATATGGTAT
>Ga0325410_1002953_pt1 | contig 19095 bp, 11 predicted proteins | sample PopdelMetagenome_16_FD_206182 | JGI IMG/M metagenome (GOLD analysis project Ga0325410, IMG submission 206182) | Populus deltoides microbial communities from Bellville, Georgia, United States - Xylem-PdIQD-R3 | ecosystem: Host-associated > Plants > Phyllosphere > Stem > Wood/Secondary xylem... | reverse complement strand
TTTTATTTTTAAAAAAATATTATTTTATTTTTTAAAAGTTGTTTTTCATATTAATGTATTAAAATAATCTGAAAATATAAAAAAATTAATTTGAAGTAGAAAAAAATAAAAAAATCTAATTTTTTTGAAAAAGACTTTTAAAACGTAAAAATAGGATCTTCTAAATCCTTTTTTTTTTTTCCTGGCTTAAGTTTTACGAATCATAAAGATGCAAGAAGAATGAGAGACTTTTGTAATTTCATTTTGAAAAAGGAAGGTGGGAAAGGCAGCCAAAGAATTATGGATATACTCAAGTGAAGGCCAAAGGGCAGCAGGGCCCCAAACATTAATCATGACCGTTACCCAATAAAATCACCACCACACTCAACTTCCTGATGACGGTAGGTTGTACATACCCTAATTCTAGTCCTACCTCATGGGATCTCTCCCTTCTGTCCCCACAACTTCTTTTTTTTTTTAAAAAAAAAAGATTTTAAAGCCATAAACAGCTTTATAGCCGTTGAGGCTGAAATCCACTCCATCTTTGTCAAAGAGAACAAAAAGGCGAAAATTTTGTCTCAATACCTGCCCTAATCTTGTCACCTAAACCTTCTTTACTCGGTTTCAAATCCTCTTCTGCTTTCTTCTCCACATCAAATCTTGAAGACCCAAGTCTAGAGGGGCTGAAAAGATGAAAGGAATAATGAAAGGGAAGTTGATGAAGAAGCTGTTGTCAATGAAGCCAACAGGGTACTTGAAGGAAACTAGAATTCTCCACGTGAATGCAGCAGATGGGTTCATTGAGACATTGATAACGAAGCCTAATCTCGAAGCTCAGGCTCAGGCTGAAACCCCAGAGTTGGTGGCACCCAAAGAAGTGGAAAAAGAAAAGGTTAAAGATTGTAGCTTTGTTGATGATCAAGAACCTGATGTTATTGATGTAAATGAGCTTATGAAAGATCTTGAAGAAGAGGAAGAGGGGGAGGGGGAGGAAATGGAGGTTGATGAAGACAAGGAAAATGTTAGGCCAGTAGTGAAGGCAAGAGTGGGTCTTTTTGGGGTTAAAGATAAGGTGGAGTCAAAAGGGTCTCAATTTAGGCAAATCCCTTTGTCAGAGATTGATATCTCATCTTTCCAGCGACCGGATTTGAATTCTGATGGCCTTTTTTACCCGAATTTATTGACTGCCTTTGAAAAAGCAGCGAAAGAGCACATGGGAGTGAGTGAAGAAGAGAGAAGAGAACGTATTGACGGGGGGGATCTTGAAAGAATAAGGGAAGCAGAAACACAGGCAAGAACTCAGCAAGAAAATCTTGAAAAGAGCCGAGAAGCAGAGAGGAATCTTGAAGACAAGGAAGAAGAGCCACCCTTAAAAGCTCGTCGAATCGAAGACGATGATGATACAGGTGACCCTATATTAGGCTTCCCAGAGAAGTGTCCACCAGGAGGCAGTGACTCAGTAATTCTCTACACAACAACACTTAGAGGGATAAGAAAAACTTTTGAGGATTGTAACAGCATTCGCTTTCTTTTAGAGAGTATTCAGGTACTTTTTTTTGAGAGAGATGTGTCAATGCACATGGAGTTTAAGGAGGAGTTATGGAGGATTTTGGATGGCAAGGTGAACCCTCCAAGGCTTTTCGTCAAGGGGAGATATATAGGAGGATCTGAGGAGGTTTTGGGTTTGCATGAGCAAGGCTGGTTTAGAGTGCTCTTTGAAGGGATCCCAATTGACAGATTCATTGGCTCACCATGTGAAGGATGTGCTGGTGTTAGGTTTGTTCTCTGTTTCAATTGCAGTGGCAGCCATAAGGTTGTCGCCGAAAATGGGTTGTCAAATATATGCCAGGATTGTAATGAGAATGGTCTGATAACCTGTCCCCTTTGCTGTTGAAGATAATTGTATTGAATTTGTCCCTTGTGTATCACTTAAATATTTTTTTTCAATATCTTTCAAGGCTTGTTTGGAGGATTCTTTCCTATACTTCTTGTAATGCCCGTGGAAGAATATGGAATCTTTGGGTGTTTTAATGTACTAGTTTGTGAGTTGGAACCAGTTTTTCCATATTCACCCCTGTACAATAATAAGAGAATACGCATATTATACCTTTCTAAGAAGCTTATAATCATTTTCTTGTCAGCATTCTTTGTGAAACATGGGTATCTTGATGAACTACTATAGTAGCAACTGAGCCATTTAGATGTCATAAGCATAAAAGTTTTTGAGTTTATTTCTTACCCCATTTTCAAGCATCAAAACCAAGTTGTCAAGAAAAGCAGCTCCATGAGTTAACACTTTGATGATGTGCCAAGACTGTTCTTTAGATCATGATCATCAAGTGAAATGGATCTTTATGATTACATCCATTACATAACCTGGCAAAAAACTCTGCACTTTATATTGAGAAAGAGAAAAAGGTCAAACTAATATTCTTCCTGCCTAGCATACAAAGCATATATCAGATTGGTGCTCTTGGACATATATTAAACGCCTCCCAAGCTTTTTCAACGGGCCAGATAGGAAAGGCATGATGCACCGTATGCAAGCCAACTCTAGGTAATTAAGACTTCTCACATGCTCATGTCCTGCGCTCTCTCTTCAATTATCTGACAAAGACATGTAAGAGCTCACACAACACACATCAAATGCACCATCCAAAAGGCCAGCAGCAACAAAGGACAGTTTCCACGACCAGAAACATGTGGAATACGCACAAATTCCAGAATTCAGCATCTAACGCCAGCACACACCCTCCAAAATCTCCCAAGCACTACCAATTCGGTGCTCAGTTGTTTCACCGCCATTTTCTGTCCACATGCCTTTACCCGAACTGATGTCTCACTGCAACCAATCAAGTGATGCCACAAATTTTGACACCAACTGCAACATAACAACAGCCTTGGGACTGACTTGAAATTCACTTCCAAGATGAACCTTACACTGTTAACTTCTCAACTATTCCAAAGACTACTCTTTCATCGAGCTTTTAAGAGGAAGCATTATGAGCCTAGAGACGTATTTAATTAAATGGTGTTTAAAGTTGCATCAGTTCACAGTTGAAAGAAAGATATCCTATAACATAATCTAACAGATAAGAACACCAAGTAAACACAGGCAGGCAGGCAGGCAGGTAGCAAGAGAACTTGACAAGTCCTTTGCTTGTGCATCTGACACAATGTTATATAAATCCAAAAATCAGCACTTCCAGAAACTGGAAAAGCAATATGTCTTGTATTATAAATGTCGGCTGAAAATAAATATGAAGTAATGCTGGTAAAAGTAGCCCTGCCCTTGACCAAGCCAAAAGTTTTCATCTTAGCATTCATTGAAACAATGCAAAATTCTAATTCAGCAATGCAGCCCTAGCTGGACTTTATTATTAAACTACAAAAACCTTCACCAAAAGGAAAAGAAGGTAAATGAAATGTGCACCTCAATAGTTCACAGTCTTGCGTTTATTCCATTCCAGTTTGATGGGTCTCTAAGAGATGAAGCAGAAGTTCCTTCACCCCCAGTGCCTTTTGATGGTGCACTTCCACTAGTTGATTGAGAACAAAGGTACGATACTGACTGCAGCCATGAAACTAATGTTGGCTTGCGTGTAACATCATCAGATTCAGCAACCTGTGCATATAACTCATTTAGAACCACATTCTGTCCTTCTTTTGGTAACTCAACAAGTAGCTGCGCCAACAACTTCATCAAGTCTGGCAGTACCTGAAACCAAGAAAACGATAACATCATCAATGCCCAAAGGTCAGAACATGGATGCACAGCGAAGCACACTACTTAATTTAACAAATGTTCTAAATTGATATCAGACACCAAGGAACATGAAAAGTGTAATGAAAAGACCACCACTTACTTGTATATCAACAAGGGAAATAAGCCGTAAAAGCAATTCTAAGATTTTCTTACAAGGCTCTGATTCCCCTTCCCAATTTTTCCACATATCAGGCTTTTGGGTGGCAATATCAGTGCAGAGCTTGCTTGCTTTTTCAACGAGACTGTTGATACAATAAAATGTGGCTGGACTTCCAGCAGGAAGATTTCGAACCAAGGCTGCAACTCCAGAAGCCATACCCTCAAAAGGAGTGATACCAGGAAATCCCTACATTCATACAAAAGGAAAAATCTAGAGCCTTGGTTTTCTTTAACAATGAAATCATGTTCATGTTTAACCAATTTGGTGTTTAACTGCTTAACATACTGCTAAAGATCTCTGCATGTAGTAGAAAACAAGTTGCTCCTTCAGTAATGATCTTTCATTCTCATTAGAGTCCTTCCCCGAGGATATGAATGCGGCAAACATAGAATGTGAAGCTCGAGCTACTTTTCCATTTGGATGTCCCATATATCTAATCGCAATTGTAATAAGGAACACACTACATAAGAAACGAGCTCCCTAATGAATCTAATTAGTTGTTAAATGTAGGATACAAGAACATTGTTGGAGCAACAACTCTGCTAAAAACAGATCCAGGCAAACGTTCAATGCAAGTCGGAATAACCCGCAGGTAAAACAAAATGCGGGCGGTCTGCACTTCATCCTTGAACCATATGCAGTCCACTTTCTGCTGGAATTCTACAAAGACATTATGAGAAAATTGCAAATCTTGTGAACAAGCAACAATGTTTTGAGTGAAATGAGTAGAACCATAATGAGACCTAATTTATCATGTTAAAAGATTGAAATGAAAATTCAAAGAACTCATACCTTGAGGATTTGTCAGATCAACATAAGTGGGCATAGACTCTACAAATGAGACACATGCAGTCTCATTCTCCTGTGCACTCACAACAACCCCTCGTATTGTATCCATATATTCTGACAAACGCATACGCCGGAAATACTCTAAACAGGAGAATGAAACTAGTATCAAGACAGATGTCTCCATCTGACTTTCAGTTGAGAATTTTGAATTCAGTTTCTGCTTTGTAACAGCCAATGCAAACACCACGACCATAAGGAAAGCAGACTCAGCAATTTTCTCTACATCTTCAAGCAACTCATCTGCTTTCCCATGTAGCAAGAAAGCCACCTTCCGATGCCCTGAGTAGAGTTCTTGGCAGAATCGCCATATCATATTTTCCACTATCATCTTGTTCTCGTCGTCTGCTGAAATGTATTGACTGCAGAAAACACTGCTAATTGCCCCTGCTTCCTTAAAAGTGACACTGCTTAGATGTTCTTTAATCTTGCCAGGCTCAAGTCCCCCTGAACTTCCATGTGTTGACTCAAGAATCCTTGCATGTAGACGCCGCAAAGGAAATATCTCAGTTAATAATGCTGAAGCAAGGGATAGAAGCAGAGGAGGCCGGGAAGACACTGAACCACTTCGAGCCAAAGCTAATGAAATGCACTGAAGCAATATACTGGTTGCATAATCATCACCTGAATTATCATAGTCTCTACTTTTAGAAATAAAATATTGTGCCACTGACTCAATCCTATTTTCTGCAGAAATCCTTAGGCTGGAAAGGATCTGCAATCCCTGTTGACTTGGTGCAGATCTATTCAATGCTCTCAGAACACCAGCAGCAGCCATGACAACAGCAAATGGAACATGGTCTTTCCTCGAAGTGTCTAAAGTCTCTTTAGAAAATATTTGCAATTTATCTTGTGAACGTGACTTGATGAAACTAGACATTACCCATTCAACCAAATGTAAAATCATGAGCCCATGAGAAACACTACCAGGCAGTCCATCTTCCCTTCCCCAGATCCCCAGCAATGCATTCAAAGTTCTAGCATAATAAACAATCACAGAAGAACATAGAGCATACCCAATACCTGCAAGAACATCTGGAATGAGCCCACCAAATGGACTAACCAGTCTGTACTCATCCTCCAATAACCTACAGAGCAACTCCAAGCAGACTGTTTTAGAGGATTCTGAAACAGAAGGCACAGAAGAAAAGGCACCCAGTAGCAGTACACCCTCTGAGAAAAACTCAGGGCTCTTCTTAGAACCCAATCCAGTAGCTAAAAGGTGAGACAGTGTCTCCACAGCCGAATCAATGAGTGCAGAAGAGGGTCTAAAGGACTTTCTGACCCAGATATAAAGAAGCCGGAGAAGGAGAGGATATGCCTCAAGAGGAATGACGAGGTTAGTGGAGGATAAAATTGAAACTAGAAGCTTTGCTTGGGGTTCAGCGACATGAAGGGATGTGCGAGCATCAAGAAGAATTTTCAAAGACTGAAAGTGATGGGGCTCAAATGATTGGTGTTGATGGCAGTCTCTAAGCTCAGCCCATGCTTGAATGATGGCACGGGCAGACGATGAAGAAGATTGCTCTGCAGAAGTGTTGCTGCTGCTACCACTACTGATCCTCAGCCATTCTTCAAGGAAAAGTGTATTAGCCTGTCTAGCCATCTTACTATTCCAAACTGCAAAAACCAGTTAAGTAACCCTTATTCAGATACACAAACCAAAGTCAACACCCTTTTGACATTGCCTATCTATGTATCTATGCAAAAACAACAGGGCGTTAAGTTAACCTATATCCATCAAAACCCTGTTTAAGACATGTGAAAATGGCCACAAAATGCACTAATTAGTATGTTTAGGACCTATTAGACCAACAAGCTCTAACATACAAGAACCCACCATCAAAACTTAATATCCAAGTGAAAAACTTCCAATGGAAGCTACCAATTCGCTTCCAACATCAAATTTGAATAGCAGAAAACCATGTAGGAGCACACATGTGTGAAAAAGAAGTGATCTTTAAACAACAGTCCAAAACCCATCAAAATATTTGCTTCTAAGTTTTTTTTTAAAAAAAACCGACAATGAAAATACATGAAAAAAGAAATGAACTTTAAACAAAATCAATTTCAGAATCAATCAAGATCATTGACTTCAAGTTAACTGAGACAATATATGGAGAATAAAAGCAAAACAAGGAAAACCTATGTTGGAAAAAGAAGAGAAAAATGTTACCTTGGCGGTTCTTAATTTGAGAAACGAGTGCTCAAAATTGTTGAAAGACAAAACCCATTAAGTATCTTCTCTCTGTCTTCAGAAAAAGAAACTGGAATTCAAGTTCAAGAGCATGAAGCTGTGTGGTTTTAATGGACTGGTTGTTGCCTTCAAAGTCAGGAATCCTTTTAATCCCAACTCCCAATGAAGGGAAAACGTCGCGTGTATAATTAGTGGTGGTAAACTTTACTTTAGTCCCTGTATACTTAACGGTATCTTAATTATATCCTTTTATTTTAAGTTATTTCAATGTTACTCCTATAGTAAACAAAAGGTTTCAATTCACGCTTTGACTAGTCAATAACTCGTAAAAAGTTTACATTTTTCTTATTTATCTCTCAATTTTCCCTCCTGTTAAGTCCTTTTAAATGTTGTAATACATCACAAAAAAATAAAAATAAATAAAAATTGGGCTAATGTTTTGTTAGAGGCAGCAGCATTTAGATTTTTAAGAGCTACGGGGGTAATATTAAAAACCTTTGAACGTAAGGGGTGGAACCTGGAAGTGTAACATTTGGTGTTAGGGGTAAAGGTGTAATTAGCCCTTAACCAAACCAGCAGGCTGCAGTTCCATTCCATTATGGCTCAAAGGCCTATAGAGAGATGGAGTAAGTGGCCCAGATAAAAGCCAGTCCACCCCTGATTAAGCCCGACTCTCCCATGGAATTAATTTAATTTAAAATTTTATTTTTAACAAAAGTTTTTTAAAAAAACTTATTATATAAAATTTAATTTCGCTTACACAGTTTAGCAGCAGTGCCTGGCCATAGTAGTAGAGTGCCATAGTAGTAGTGCCATAGTAACCCTTCTCTTCTGTTTTTGTGCTCTCAAATGAGTAGTTATCGTCTCCAAAATATCCTCACCACTCTCCCTGCTCGCATTAATATCCCTTCCAAACCCCAACCCTGCTGCTCCTCATCTCCTTCATCCCTCTCAAACAACTCCAGGTTTTGTCTTCTTACAAGTATTATGAGAAGAAGTGTCCTCCTCGTTCAGCACTTGGATTCGTTGTACACTTCTTTTTTGCAGGGTTTTCTGTTGCGGTTATAGTTTCAGGAATCAAGTGAAGAAAATGGAGGAGGGTCATCATGATCTTTCAAAGGTTACAGTGGCTGGTGATCCTCAGTTACTCCAAAACAAAGTTAATGCAGTTTGTTTGGCTGGTCGTGCTAAACTTCAGGTCTTTCTTTTCTTTATCTTGTAATCTTTTTTCGGGTTCCTTTGTGTTAGTATCTTGATTTTTGAGTTTAATAAAGAACCCCTTTTTGGGTTTCTTGATTTTGTTTATTGGAATCAAGAGATTTTTTTGTCATGGTGATGTGATGATGATTTATGTTTTTCTCTAAATAATCGACAAAGACGGTCTTTTATTAATTTTTTGCTGTTAATGACCTTAAATAAGGTGATAGCAGATTTTGATGGAACATTAACCAAATATTTTGTGAATGGTCGTCGAGGGCAAAGTATGTAACTGTCTTAATTATGGTTCTTCAGTTTGTGTGAGTGAAAAACTGTAAGAAAGTTTGGTTTTTTGAGTTTCGTGTGATGGAAATGTGTAGGCAGTCACGGAATTTTGAGGCAGGGAAATGCAGACTATGATAATAAAGACAGGCATTGTACGAATATTATCAAATCTTGCAGGAGGATCTCTTACTTGTAATAAGAGGGTGGGGAGAGACTAGAGAGAGTGATGCAGAGAGATAATTTATGAAAAACTGCCCCCTCATTTATGGTGGCTACTGCAAATTTTGATGTAAATTTGTTTCTTGCAGGATGATGCACCCATGTGGGGGGTAGTCAAGCTTGTTTAGTCAAGCTTGTTTCCCAGATGTGCTCAACAGTCAACTGAAGGGGCTTGCTTTCTACATCAACAAATTCTTTAGCTCATCCCTGGCTTTGACCAAGTGGAGATGTGAACTAGACTTAACCCTAACTCGTGACATTCTTTCTTCTCAATGTGCCATTCAAAGTAAGTCATGGATTATCATTTCCCAGAGCAAGGATGCTGGCAAAAGATGCTCATTATTTTGCTAGAATGGTCAGGATTCAAGATAAAATATTTGTAGTTTCATTGGATCCGAAAGCAATTAGATCTTGTATGATGCTAAGAATCTACGTATTCAAGACCGATGGTTATTTATGCCATCCTTTATTCAAGTCCAGTTTATCTTCTCCTTTATCATGTTCATGGCAAGCATTCATTTCCTGCACTTCCATCTTGTTCCTCCAACTGCCAGTTTCATATCCCAAGTGAGCAATGCGGCCCCAACCCATTGAATGTGGGTAGTGAAAGATATTCTACTATTTATACTTAAGTTCCCCCAGGAAGTGACTAAACTTCGCTGTCAGTCTCAGGTTAAATTTTCTATACTTCAGGAATACCAAGGATCTACCAGATAAGTTAGAAATCATATCTTGAAGGTCATGGAGAATTTCTCTATTCCAGTCAGGACTAGCTTTATAGGTTGGAAACCATCACCTACAGTCCAGTGTTAAAATATGCATACCCATCTCATTTTGAATGTTGTAGTTGCCTTAAAATCCAATGGAAAGCAAATAAATCGCAGATGCAAGTGAAAAGTCCCAAGCCCTAATTAACTTTGAAGGGAAATTTGAAGGCCAGAAGGCTCTGTTCCCATGTGATGATGGGAGTTCAATTGTTTTGTTCCCATTCACTGAAACTGAAATAAATGAACCAGTCAACAGCGTGCCTTTCAATGCCACAACACAGGAAGTAGAAAAGGTTTTAGATAAACAAAAACTTTACCAAGGAACAAAGTTATAAATCCGTTGTTATTTTCTATGCATTCATCAAAATTTGTCAAGAAATTTGACTGTCAATGGCACATCATTTCCAGAGAGAATTAAATACAAAATGAATCCTCAAAGTTCCCAGAGTGCACTATGTAAGCACCATCCTTTTCTTGTTTTGGAACATCAAAGAGATATTAGACTCTAAATCTCGCACTGTTAAAAAGCTATTGGTCTGATACAAGGGCAAAATGTCTGGCACCAATAAGTCATCGGGTTTAACTGTTGGTGGTGGTGATGCTAGCAAAGCTCCTTCCAGTGGTGCTACTAGCCCTGTTTCGGTCTTTGGCTCAATAAAAGATGTGACCATGAAAGCTCCTGGTCAAGATGTTCGCATATCTAGGGATGCTTTCGAGAAAAACCCTGCTGGGTATTTTCATGACCGGCACAAGAAGTAGAAGATGAAAGAATAAATAAAATGTTGCTTTAGTTGTATTTCCTTTGAATGCTAATGAAATTTAAAATGCTGCACTATCAGCAGTTATTTCTGGTGCCTAACCTCTCTCTTTAACTATTCTTTATGAGCATTTGAAGGCTAATTTCAGCAATCATTATGTTTACATTGCTTAGCTTAACTAACTATTCGTCAATGGGGAAAAAATAGAATTGAAGAAGGCCAGTGATAATTGATTCCATCCTTTTTTTAGCCAAGCCTGACTTCCTTTATCAATATTCTTATTTCTTACCAGGCACACATTATAGAAAAATAATATCAGTTTAAAGAATTACCAGTAAATTGTTTTTATTTGGCAATGAAAAGTGAGTGAATGAAAACCAGAAATAATGACAAGACAGGTAATTAAATTTCATGCTGTAAGGGCAAACTGAAATTCTGCCAAGAACATGGTACAGAAGAATTGAAACAGTTCTCATGGCACACGTTTTCACGAATGAAAACTAGTCAAAGCTAGGTGGTATCAGAGTAACATATTAAAATGTAAGAAATCCTGACAAATTAGGTTTCATATAGTCAAAACTAGGTGTTTATAAGATGGATAGATTATGAAATTATAATTCCATTACAGAGACGAAGGCAAGACAAGGCAAGGAAGCACATTTAAAATATGATTTGAATTGCATCGCTTGATTACAGTTTATACGGATAAGAAAAAATCCAGAGAGTCAAAGCACATAGAATCAGGACTACCGGGATGAGGTGAACGGCATTTTCTCCCATGGACTTGTGATGCCAAGCAAGATCCTTCTTGGTCACATCAGATATGGGATCATGGGTTGGTAACTCTGAGTAAGCTGTGTTTTTCAGAGGGGATACATCGGCAGCTGGTGCCAGGCTGATCAAGAACTCATCAGAGGCCCGAGTTCCACTCGCTGACCTATGCATTCTTAGAGGGGGGGAGGGGGGGGGGGTACCGACTGTATTGAATACAAGAGAAGAAGGGTTATGCTTCAAGAGAAGAGTCCACGGATGTTATATAATGGGAAATGAGCAAGAATAAATGGTGAATCTCGCCGGGAAAGCCGAAAAAGCCACGATACAAGGAGCCACTTTTCTTGTGAAAGAGAAGTCAAAGAGCTAAGGTGTCAGCTTAAGTTTTGCTTCCACTGTAATTAAAGGCATCGTGTGCATGTGAACTAGAGGTTTAAAATAAGGAAAGCTTCATGTGACTTTATGCATGGAAATTTTACTATTATCTACAGTAAAAACAAATCACCAGAATGTGAAAATATGAATAGGTAGATACTTCCATTCTTCGTCCGAAAACTACAGATGGAATATACAAAGAGACTCAAAAACAAATCACTAAATGGCAGTATCAGCATAATTATTGCTTAAACAACATACATTGCAAGAGGGGATGGGGTTAGAATAATCACAGGTATAGAAAATTGTAGGAGCTCAACTCTATGGGAGGGAGGTATTCAATGCGATAACAGCTAATACAATGCTGGTGCATCAGCAAATTGTTACATCTCTTGATGAATTTTCATCTACAGGTTGTGTCAGCTGGGTGTAGTGGAACTCAATTTGAAGCCGATGATGAAGGGGTGTTGATGCCATCAAACCCTTCTTGATATCAGCCCGCAATTCCCTTATAGGGATTGCAGCCAAGAAGCTCTTAATATACTCCTTGCATGACTCCTTTCCTTTGCACACAATTTCTTCTTCCATCGGAGTCTTTTCGCATTCATTTGGACTTGATGGCGACCTCCTTTCAGCCCGAGTTTTTTCCTTGGTGCTGCTTGGTTGCACTTTGTTGCCCGCAGTTTTTTCATCTGATTCTTTAGTTTCCATTGGTACTTTCCGGATTATTGTATCTTTGTCAAATTTTAGGACATAGGCTTGATTACATCCCTCGTAAAGCCTCTCACCCAATGTGTCAATGATATAGTAGGCATCCTGCTCAACCTTGAGGACAAAGAAGTGGTCATTCCAACTTACAATGTAGATGAAAGGATCACAATTACTAGACAAGTCTAACCCATGATGATTAATCTCCTGCCAAATACTGTCAAAGGACATTGCACCATGAAGGAAGTCAAAATCCCCTTCTTCTAGGCCTTCTGGATGAAAGAATCCAATAAACGACTTTTCTGGGACTACTGAAAGAGGACGGATTTTAGCTTGGAGAATTGTCTCAAGATCAAAGTGCTTGTCGGGAAATCGTTGTCTATAGTCCTCTTTCTCACACAAGTTTCTCCACTCTAAAGATCCAACTCTGATCAAGCTGTCAAACTCAGACTTGATTGGCACTTCGTATTGGTTAGATTGCAACCAATTAGCAATGACAGCAACCAGGGCTGTACAGGCACTCTCTCCTGCAGCTCGCTCGCTCCTTTGATCAATTGAAGCAAAAAAGACTTGCGCTTGGAGCTTCATGTGCCCATCACGGCTTATTACTTCTTTTGCCTCCCAGCTGCCAACAGCAAATTTGTCATCCCCAAATTCAGAGAATGATGATCTACTAGTAGTGGAGCCTTCTTCCAATTTATTCCACTGCCAGAACCAAAAATAGTTTTAGAGTGAAGTTTGAACTCGTATGACTATATTAAGAGGCACAAAGCCCAAGAAAGAAGATGATAAATAAAGAAGGGGGGGGGGGGTAGGGGAGAGCAAAAGGGTTGATACGTACCCCAGAACTGGACTCATCAGAGGAGCTAAGCTGCCTGCGATCAAAATCAATGTCATCACCGCCTTCTCCACAATCCTTTTTCAAGAGAGGCTCTCCTTTAGATTTAGGCTTTGCAGATATAAAACTTAGTTTCCGTTTCCTCCAAGCTAAGATTCCACGTATTGAACTCTGTCTCAAAGACTGTTCATGGTCTGATGCAGTTGAGGATTCAACATTTAGAGATCCCATATCTTGTTTACGGTGGTTATAGTATATCCAACTCTCATCTTCAGAATTAGTTATGGCATTAGAGTAAAATGATCCTCCAGCCTTGTTTGCAGGCCCCAAAGTTTCATAATTGAATGGTAACTGAGCACTAGAATCCCCATTACTCTCCTCTGATTCCCCATCATTGTCGAGTGAATCTGTATCAAATGGATAGTTGTCCTCGGCATCTTCACTTCTGACACAACACCTATCATAATTGTTCTCTTCATGACAAGCCTTTTTTGTCACTTGGAAGCTTTTCACTTTTCTCAGACCTGCTTTAAGGACAGAAAGCTCATCTCTCCTTGGTGATAAAGTTTCTAGAGAAGAGGGTGAGGGCGGGGCAGTCTTTATCACTCTCTGTGGTGCCTGTAGAGGTTCTTGAATAGTTCTCAATTCCATCAACTTGAGAGACAACTGCATTATATTTGAACTAGTGTCAGAAATGAAACAGCCATTAGCATAGGATACAGTTAATAACAGATGTTCGTCATATTGAAAGGAATGGACTTACATGAAGCAAGGGAGTGCCCTCAACAGTGCTATTGTGAACTGTTAAAGGAACATCAATTTTGGTTTCTCTCTCCTTAGCTGTTGAAGCATATTCCGCGAGGTTTAATGTAGCAGTTCCAACTAAAATAACCTTATTCCTTGGCCCTTGTTTCAAGCCCTGACCATTAGAAACAAAACTGTCTTATTGTAAAATCAATACCGAGAGATTATTAAGATATCAGTCGCTAAAGGACCCGTAGCATAAACAGAACAAATTGAGAAAACACTCTAGGAATATGCCATTTAACATGATCAAGCATGATAATAACTTCCACTATGTGTGAAGCCAATCACTTCAAAATAATCACCACACATATAGGCCAAAAAAGAAGGCCTCAGAAGTCTTCGAATATAAAGCTACAGGTACTAAAAAAGCATACTGAATCCCTCAAGAATTTAGCATATTGACCACCGATTAATCTGCAGAAGCGTATTCTTATACATATTGCAAACTTTGATTTAACAAAAACAAAAAAAATACAATTAATGTGAATTTATTATATGATGACTGAAACCATAGTCAATAGAAGTTCAATAATACACCCACGAAAAGGGAAACCTCCGTTGATATCCTGTATTGTAATATCCAATTTCCTGGAACTGTGGAAAAGCACATAATATTCTTCATTAGCTCTAGGTTTTTCCCTTAATTATTCATCTTTGTTCAAAAGAATGGAAGTTAAAGAAGAAAGCCAAAAAATCATGAAAAGAACATATATCAGTATTGATCAATAATTCTGCGACAGACAGAGAGAGTAAGATGTCAAAAACGCGTATGCAAGGACACTCAATTATCCAAAGCCAAAGCCTAATGACAATAATCAATTTCGATATGATCAAAAATCTACCAACAGATAGTCATCGAATACCAAAGCAGGAGAAAAAAAGAAAAGAATAGGAAACTTACACTGAAAACTGCGAATGCAATCTCCCAAGGAAGAAAAACACCATCTTTATTTCCAGAAAGATTACAAACACTTTTAAACTCTTCATTCCATTCAAAAACCCCATCACCACAGAACCCACCTTCCTCAGTAAAATTCCTCTTTGCAGACCTCCTTAAAGCAATACCCTTTTGACCTTTCCATTTCATCTCAACCACCAACCTCTTCTTGCTCTCATCATTATTTTGTTCTACATCTTGCACCAAATTCAGGCCTTGCAGTTTGTGAATGATCACTTTGGCCTCAAATTTTCTTGATGACAGAGGTGGCCATGGGGGCCACCTCATCATCTTCACCACCATTTCTTTGACTTGAAGATGGAAACTTTTCCTTCCAAGAACAGAAAAGGGTTACTTTATCAAGGTCTAGACAGAAATGAGCCTGTGTAGTGATCAAGAGAGATAAAATTGAAGTAACTTCGTGATCTAAGAGATAAAGAGAGTTATATGAGATGGGTTTTAGAGATTGAGTTGAGATTGCAACAAATTCAAGTGGCTGAGAATTACAAGATATATTAGCTTTCTTTTCCTATTTTTTAGTGAAAAAGAAAGCCCGGGTATGATCTTGATTAGGATTTTCTTGTTAGATCATAAGATTTGGCATAGATTATATAAGAGTTCAAGGGGACATTTATCGATGATGACAAAGGAGTGAACTTTAACTTCAAAAATGGAGAAAAAGAAGAAGTGAGTGTGGTGAGAATTTGAAATTGGAAGATGGGATATGAAGGATCTTGAAATCTAAAAAGGAAGAGGAGATTTGGTGAAGGAGAAGGTGGAATATGGCTAATATATATACGAGGGATATGCCGTTGGTTGTTTGAACGATGTACAAGAACTCCAGTTAAGAGAGAGAGAGAGAGAGAGAGAGAGAGAGAGAGATTGGCCGGCAAATGAATGGAAGAAAAACATAAAATAAACCTCAGAACTAACGTCTCTTTTTCCACTTGTAAAAATGTGGTCTTTGCTCACGGGTCCTTGTTTATCTAGCTTCCATCAAACTAGTAAGTAAAAGTTTCTGTGATGTAATAATTCACTGGACTCGAACGTATTCTATTCAATAATTAGTGTTTGGTTATTGTTTTAATTTTATTTCTCTAATTTATATCTAAGTTGACTCGAACATTGCTCAAAAGGCAACCCCTGGTGCCAGATGCGTAAGCGTCTAGATTGTGGCCATAAGGAAAAGAGCCACTGCCTAGATGTCAAAAGAATGGCAGACATGACTTAGCCTCTGCGTGTATTAGCCTAAAAAATCAGGCTTCTTTGATTCAAGTCGCCCACTCATTTGATTAAAACATGAATTTTTAATTATAAAGGGTTTAGTTGAGGGATTCTATTTGTTTTCTAGAGATCACCCGTTTGAGTTTTATAAATTTTAGAGTCACTGGAAGCTTATATGGTCGTTAATTTCAGGACTCGTGGGATTAGTCGAGATACGCGCAAGCTAACCCGGACACCCACGTTAATAAAAAAAACATAAAATTCTTAACTCTGAGAGGTGTAGCTTAATTGGTCAGACCTTAGATTTGCTCTCTAGAGATCACCAGTTCGAGTCTTACAAACTTCAGGACCACTAGAAGCTTACATAATCGTTAACTTTAGGGCCTGTAAGATTAATCGAGGTACACGCAAGCTAATCCGGACACCAATATTAATAAAAAAAAAACATCAAAATCCTTAGACATGATATAAACACCTAAAAAGTCATGGCCGAGATTCGTGGTTAGAACAGTATAATAAAAGTATATAATAAATAAAAATTTATTGTGTTTAATTTTTTTCCAACCCCAACCGATTTAAGTCTCTAATAATTCGAGTTATTTATCAACTTGCTCCTTCAGTCAAAACTTTACAACGGTGATTGTATTTGGAAGCACTAATGGGTTGCGTTTGATTGTATGAACATTATTAGTGTGATTGTTTGAAGTAAAAAGAAAGAAGATATCACGATATCCTCTTCTTGAAATGAAAAAAGGAAAAAAAACCGACTTTTAATCACTTTTGCAGTGTAAGAAAATAGAAGACATGTGATGGTGAGCACCACACAAACATGGCGGAAAACGTGTGGAAATATCTTATTGGGAAATACAACGACAAAATCAACAGCTTCCTGTCGTTCAATGAATGGAGGGAGAGAGGCTTGCTGAAGACCACTCGTGTAAATGGTGTCTAATCAATGGCAATGGCCTGATCTTCATCTCTAGCTAGCTCATTGCAACTCTGGCATGGCATGCCTTGTCTCGTCTGCAACATCCAGTTTCTCTCATCTTTTCCCAGTGTGTTTGCGTTCAAGTCTCTCCCTCATAGTGGCCTATGGCAGCGATGAATCCGGGTGTTGGTGCCTGCAAGGATCAAGATTTAGCATTTTTTATTCTAGAATCTTCCTTGGGATTTGTTTAAACTAGAGCCCAGGATGTCAATCCTGTTTTCAAAGTTATTAAACTCGACTTTTCAGGAGGTGCTCAGGTCGTAAAAAACACTAATTAATTGAGATTGGGTGAGTTTACTAATTAACTACAGGGTTTTTAGTTAAATACCTTGTAGTTTTTGTCTTATTTTCATCGTAGCGACAGATTGCAATGAACAAGCTCGTGTGAGGTCTTCTAGGAAGATAATTTTGTGCCTGTTATATTTTATTTTTAATAATAAAAAAAAACCAGTGAGATGAGCAAGCACCAAATACAAAAACCAGAATCTCATGACCCAGTTTTGCAACATTCATGGTGGTATTGCCTTTCGGCACCTCCATAGTTGCAAAATTCTGCCATTGATTTGCCATATATTTTTTCTATACCTTTAAAATGAATAAAAATTATAAATTACAAATTATAAGAACCGTTAAATTTGCATGACAAGATGATAGCGACAATGGACCTTTGCCTCCATGGGGAAAAGAAGGGGGACAAAATCAAAGGTTTTTTTTATGACCCTTGCCAATGGAACTATGAATCAGTTCGTCTCTTCAGGAATATGGAAGACTCATTCTTCTACAATATGAAAAACTTATGATATTCAAGTTATAATTATTAAATACTTACAATACAAGAAAAAAAAAAAATATATATATATATATAAATCATATACAATATCACTTAAGGTGATAAAAATCCTCTCCTTGCCTTTTCTAATTCAAGTTTTAATTTTTTTTATTAACGTAGGTGTCCGGGCTAGATTGTGCGCATCTCGACTAATTCCATGGGTCCTGAAGTTAACGACCATTTAAGCCTCCAATGGCCCTGGGGTTTGTGGGACTTGAACCGGTGACTTCTAGGGAGCAAACCTAAAATTTGACCAGTTGACTTACATCCCTCATGGTTATTCTAATTCAAGTTTTTTTTTTTTATTGACGTGGATGTCCGGGTCAGCTTGCGCGCACCTCAACTAATCTCACGGGCCCTAATGTTAACGACCATGTAAGCTTCCAGTAGTCATCAAATTAGCAACTATAGAACTCGAACTCGAAATCACAAAAAAAATAAACTTTTTAATCTCAAATTTTTACCATTAGACCACTTACTAAATAGTTATTTTAATTCAAGTTTTGATTGCATGGTTGTCATTATTACATTTTGGAATTCAAAATTAAATACAACTCAGAAGTATTAAATGCTTATTAAAATTATTTTATGATTGGTGTTGGTGTCTATAACTCATATGATATGACATAATCGGTCCATATAGTCCCATCAAGTATAAGGTCAACTAAGCATATGAGGTTTCAAAAATTGACCAATTCACCATTATTGCTATCACCAACAAAAACTTTTTCGCTACAATTTCTGCTGTTTCCTTGAAAGCAATATATATGGGGGTGACATCATGATTATGGCAAGAAGATTTTGAAAAGGAATTTAATAGTGACCATCTTTTGTGGCCACGCATAACTTGAAACCCACCCTGGTAATGGGCCGGTTGGATATATGATACGGGCCATCGGGTCAAGGGCAGAGTCCAAGTCCGAGACCCAGACAGCACATTATTATTTTCTCCATGAGATGCCTTCCATAATCACTGTAATTGATTGGCCCCCCCCCCCCCCTAAATAAACGTGTTTTCCACTTCTTCTTTTTCTATCGTTAGAACATCATTTATCAGATACGAAGTTATTAAGCTAAATTTGTTTTGTGCATGCAAGAATTAAGTTTTTCGATGGTAAATAGGTCTTAAAATTACAATTACAAGTGTAGATTTTTTTTAATGGGATCCGTTTGCAAGCTCTGCTAATCTAATAGCTTGTGTAGATTTTTCATTTATCTATAAAAGAGTAATATTAACAAATATTCAATTGCTCGAGCCAAGAAGGCTTCTGCTTCTAAGTGGATTCAAGATAAACTGGATCATCTGAATCTTTTTCAGAGATGACTGTAAAGTTTGAAGGCAAGCTTTTATAGAGAAGATGACCAATCAAATCTTTGATTTGAATTACAGAGCTAAAGAATGCGGAGTTCATTTTTGTGGTCTTCGTTCTGCTTTGATCTTCAG
>Ga0325410_1002952_pt1 | contig 19098 bp, 11 predicted proteins | sample PopdelMetagenome_16_FD_206182 | JGI IMG/M metagenome (GOLD analysis project Ga0325410, IMG submission 206182) | Populus deltoides microbial communities from Bellville, Georgia, United States - Xylem-PdIQD-R3 | ecosystem: Host-associated > Plants > Phyllosphere > Stem > Wood/Secondary xylem... | reverse complement strand
CCTTAGATGTACAGAAAGGTATGGATGTTAGCTTTTTAATGCCACTGGAATCACTTCATTTCAACCTCCAGAGCTCACGCTCTGCACAAAACATCGACTGAAGGTCAAATCTGCCAATTATCTCCAACTTACTCCTTTTTGCATCTTTCATCCAAAAGTACCTTTAAAACATAAAACAAAGAATATCAAGGCATTTTATATATAAAACATAGGCAAAACACTAGTTAAATGTGGGTGAAACTATTGAATAATATGGTTGCATCATTAAGTCGTTCTTGGACGTAAAACCAAGGGAAGATGTGAACCACAATCACAACTACGATTTGAGTCTTAGTTTGTAAAAATTTGTGTCTTTTGGTTTTATTAATAGCATAATATTTTTTTTTGTTTTGTTATCTTTTATATTTGTTTAAGTGTGTTTCAGGTTTGTCAGTATTCGCTGCTTCAGGTGATGTCTTATATACTCTATCTTTCTACCTTAAGGACATTGAGGACAATGTCTCATTTTGGTTGGGAGAATAAAGTAGTAGTTGACATTAAAAAAAAATTTAACTAACTAACTACTTTTGTTTTTAATAAAACCATTTGACAAAATTGTTATTACTAGGTCTATCACATTCTTCTCTTGAAATATTCAGACGCATCTTAGTAAGGGGGAATTTTATTGACTCTTGAGACGCATCTTAGTAAACATTTTTCAATGGTTATTTGCAATATTCATAACAAGGTCTATCACATACTTCTCTTGAAATATTCAGGTTTACAAACTCTCGCATTGTTATCACGTGATTCTGCTCATATACTCATTTAACAAGTATTCTTAAACCTTTATTTTCACACTCACACTTTAACATATGATTGTGGGTTGCACATTGGATTATTACATTATTTATGTTATTTTATTAAAGGTAACAACTAAGGGGAATGGATAGTATATAATTTGCAAAAAAAAAAAAAACAAATTGATAATATTGATGATGATAAAAACATAGATAAGTTTGGTTTCATAGCCTCCATAACCTAAGCAATTAAGTCCAAAGGGGTGTTTTAACACCTAATACCCTAAAGTCACCTGTCTTGGAGCTATTGGACCAAAGCTTGTTACATGGGTTAAGGAGAAAAGCTTAAGGGAATCAAACATTGCACTATCTACGTATCAATATCTGCAACCCGAGTTACTAAGCTCGTAGGGGTGTCTCAACACCTAATGCCCTAAGACCAACTAGTCTAGGAGTCATTAGCCTAAAGCTCGTTACATGGGTTAAAGATGCGTTGTGTTTTAAGTTATATGTATATATATTAAAAAAAGACAAAAAAAAAAGAAAAAAAATATAATAATCCCAACCCAAGGAAGTTAACCTTAAACAAAATATTTTTTTCTTCCGATAAAAGCCCCATCATTTATGTTTTCATATATTGAGCACATAAAAAGGAAGGTTTATTAATATTTTGTTTAAGAGGTAGTAAGCAGATATATAAATTTAATGATAGTTTGTTTATCTGGATAGATTAATGGAAGTTGAATGATGAATGCCTTGCTTTGTGGAACTTGCAAATTGTTTTTCTATTTTAACGTTTTGATTACTAGGGACTAGTAATAAGCTGGTTGGGGGGTGTGATTAGTACTTACAAGTGTGTTTTTATCAAGGTTTTATATCATTATTTTGCACTTGAAGTATCAATAACTCCTTAACTAAAACATGTTTTATAATAACAAGTCTGATACTATAAAATAGCTTTAATTTATGGTAAATGTTCATCTTAAATGCAGGCCTATCACATAAATCAAAGGATTGATTGATGAGTTTAACTACTAAAATTAAGAAGACAAACAGACGGTTAAGCTTAGAAAAGAGATATTGGTTGAGTCCAAACTGGAACACTGTTCAGTCATTGGGTCATATCTGGAGCTGTAGATCTTGGATTTCAATTTGGCTTATATGGATAGAAAGCTAAGACATAGGCCTAAAACATTCATGGGAGTTCAAGACTCAATCATGTTGTTTGGAAATCCAAATCTTAGCAACAACGGAGAAGTCAGAATCTTTCCTGCAGCCCAGATACTGTTCAGTGTTCAGCCCATATCTCGATTTCTAGAAGTCCAAATGCACCGATATTTTTTTTTGTTGGAAAGCTAAGACAATTTCCTAGAACTTTCATGCGGACAATCTGTTCCAATTCTGACGTTAGCAATGATGTTTTGTTCAGACAAGAAGATAAGGATTGTCACCAAGTCAAGATGTGGCCACCCACTTAACAATTAGTCATCAAATCAATAGTTCTAAAATTTGGCCTATAAAAGGAGGCATTTGCCATGCATTTAGGCATCTTGATTTTCAGATCAAGATAATGCTCTTGCTCTCTCTCTTTATATTTGTAATGCTTAAGTTTTGTTTATATTAATCTCTTGTTTAAACTTTTCATTTCCTTTCCTTTACTTAGTTAACTTATATCTTATTTATGTTTCTCTCTTTCATTATGTTTAGCTAAGTTTATTATGTCAAGATGAAAAGTTTACACTAATGGTGCTTAAGAATAAGTATAGTATAAACTCAACATGGACTTTAATGTTTGATACTAACATGTTTTGTATTTGTTATCTTGTTCACTCTTAATACTTTGCTTGTTAAATGGTTAATCTAGATTTGTGTTGTATAACCATTGGTACAACAAATAATTTACACTTTCATAGCCTAATCGTATGGTATAACCGACACCTGTGCTATGAAAGGAATTTGATTTGTTGTTAACATAAGTTATAATTATGAATACCTGAAAAAATTCGCAAGTATTAGCATTATTCAAATAAGATACCTAATGTAATCATGTTAACAATTTATAATCTGATTGGAAACTCCTTTGTGTGTGGTTTCCAATTGAGTAACAAAAAGAGTTTATACTGTACTTGTTTGAAATACCATTAATGTTAACAATTTATAATTCTTACAACAATATCACGTCTAAAAGTTCTCTTCAACTCCTTTTCTGTTATTATCTATTTCTTTATTTGTAGTTTATACAGTTAACCTCCCTGTGGTTTGACCCCGGTCTTGTCGGATTATTTATTACTTCGACACTCTTATACTTGGGAGAAGACATCAATCTTTAGTCGTGTCAGCAACCCTAAGGAAAACAACTTTTGAAAACTTGTGTAAATTTTTGAGTGCGATCCAATGATGGGATTGATAGTTATGGCCCTTTTGACCCGTTACTCAAGTTTGACAGACCAGACTTCCTCGTCACTAAGTAGCGATTTCATAGATACCCCAAGGAAAACAGCTTCCGAAAAATCAAGTAAACATTTGAGCGCGATCCAACAGTGGGATCAAAAGTTATAGCCCTTTTAACCCGTTACTCAAGCATGGCTTACCAAACCTCCACGTCTCAAGTAGTGATTCAATAGGTACCCTAGGAAAACGACCTCCGAAAAATCATGTAAAAATTTGAGCGCGATCCAACGGTCGGATCAGAAGTTATAGCCCTTTTGACTCGTTACTCAAGCGTGCCCGACCAGATCTCCTCGCCACCAAGTAGTGATTCAATAGCTACAACAAGGAAAACGACCTTTGAAAAATCATGTAAAAATTTGAGCGGGATCCAACTATGGGATCAAAATTTATGGCCCTTTCGACTCGTTACTCAAGTCCGGCCGAACAGACCTCCTTGTCACCGAGTAGCAATTCCATAGCAATCCCAAGACAAACGGCCTCCCGAAACTCATATAAACATTTGAGCGCGATCCAACGGTTGGACAAACATTTATGGCCCTTTTAATCCGTTACTCAAGTGTGGCCGACCAGACCTCATCGTCACCGAGTAGCGAAATATTCCATAGCTACCCCAATGAAAATTACCTCCAAAAAATCATGTAAAAATTTTAGCGTGATCCAAGTGCGATTAAAAGTTATGGCCCTTTTGACCCATTCCTCAAGTCCGGCTGACCAGACCTCCTCATTACCAAGTAGCCATTCCATAGCAACCCCAAGGCAAACGTCATCCAAAAACTCATGTAAACATTTATGCGCGATCTATAGTCAAATCAAAATTTATGGCCCTTTTGAGCCATTAGTCAAGTATGGATGACCAGACCTCCTCGTCACCTAGTAGCGATTCCATAGCAACCCCAAAGAATATGACCTCTGGAAACACGTGTAATAATTTGAGCGCGATCCAATAGTCGAATCAAAAGTTATGGCCCTTTTAACCCATTTCTTAAGCTTGGCTGACAACACCTCCTCGTCACCCAACAGCAATTCCATAGCAACCCCAAGCAAAACAGCATCCGGAAACTCATAAAAATTTGAGCGCGATCCAACGGAGGGATCAAAAGTTATGGCCCTTTTGACCCGATACTCAAGTGTGGCCGACTAGACCTCCTCGTCACCGAATAGCGATTTCATAGCTACCATAAGGAAAATGGCATCCAGAAAATCAAGTAAACATTTGAGCGCGATCCAATGGTGGGATCAAAAGTTATAGCCCTTTTGACCCGTTACTTAAGCGTGGCTGACCAGACCTCCGTGACCCGAGTAGCGATTCAATAGGTACCCCAAGGAAAACGGCCCCCGGAAAATCATGTAAAAATTTGAGCGTGATCCAACAGTGGGATCAAAAGTTGTGGCCATTTTGACCTGTTACTCAAGTCTAGCCAACCAGACCTCCTCGTCACCGAGTAGCAATTCCATAGCAACCCCAAGGCAAATAGCCTTCCGAAACTCGTGTAAATATTTGAGCGTGATCCAATGGTTGGATAAAAAATTATGGCCATTTTAACCTGTTTCTCAAGCGTGCCCGACCAGATCTCCTCGTCACCAAGTAGCGATTTAATAGCTACCCCAAGGAAAATGGCCTTTGAAAAATCATGTAAACATTTGAGCGGGATCCAACTGTGAGATCAAAATTTATGGCCCTTTTGACCCGTTACTCAAGTCCGGCCGAACAGGCCTCCTCGTCACCAAGTAGCAATTCCATAGCAACCCCAATACAAACGGCCTCCAGAAACTCGTATAAACATTTGAGCGTGATCCAATGGTTGGATAAAAATTTATGACCCTTTTAATCCGTTACTCAAGTGTGGCCGACCAGACCTCCTCGTCACCAAGTAGCGAATTATTCCATATCTACCCCAATGAAATCGGCCTTTAGAAAATGGTGTAAAAATAATAGTGGGATCAAAAGTTATAGCTCTTTTGATCCGTTACTGAAGCGTGGCCAACCAGACCTCCACATCACCGAGTAGCGATTATATAGCTACCCCAAGAAAAACGGCCTATGGAAAAATAAAAAGGGAAAGAAAAAAGAAGGGATGAGAGAAGTCGTTCTTGAGAAAACAGAAGCAATAAAAAGAAGAGAAGGAGGAATAAAAAGATAACCGAAGAAGAGCTTCATCCAGCACCTGCACTTCGCCGCTCAAGAACTGCAAACAGGTAAGTCGTTTTCAAATCCCCCCTCCCTGTATTTTAATTCCCTTGTTTTTGTTGCAAGCATGCGTGAACAGTTCATGCACGTTTGCAAGTAAAAAAAAAAGAAGAGAAAAGAGATTGGGTAGGGTGTGGGCCTCAGGGTGTGTTTGGCAAAACACACCCTTATGTCTTGACCATAATTTTTATGCCCCTTCTATTTTGATATTTGGTCAAACAATCCCTTTTTAATATCAGATAATTCCCAAAATATTTGAGGATCTTTGTGGGGTTATTTGTGGACTCCTCGCGTATTTTTTTTTGCATTTTGTTTTTTGTTCATTTTTTCTTTCCTCGTTGTATGCTTAATATATGGACCGTACTGTTAATTGCAAATCTGTGTGCAATATTTCTTTTAGGTTTGTCTAAAATGAGTAAATATATAAAAAAGGGATAAAAAAAGAGAGTAAAAAATTTATCTCCATTAAAAAATCCAAAATTTTACGAATTTATTTAGTGGTACCAGAATTAAAATATCGCATTTTTTTTGGGTTTGTGTAATATTTACCAATACCAGAGTTGGAAATATTCATAGGTACTATTCACCGACGCTAGAGTTTGGAACATATTAAGAAGGATAAAAAAAGGAAAGGACAAACTCTTAGCAATTTTAGACAAAAACTAATAATGCAGCCTGCCTTAGATAGGACGCTTAAGAGGTGATAGCATCTTACATTTTACGTAACTAGTCTTATGCCATTAGAATCTCTGTTGACCAGTTATGATTCCTAGTGACCGTAATAATATGTGGCAACTCCTTGAACTAGAAATAATTCCCCAAATGACAAGATGTTAGATATCCATTCTTTGCTTGAAAAACTAAACAAGATTATTTTTAATTGGTCGTCGTGATGTCCGGGAGTGATACTAAGTATAGTAATTCCTCTCTCCTAAATAGGAATTTAGGAGATTTTTCACTAATGGTTCGTATGGATCATCGTTGAAAGTTGGACAATTGGATAGCTTGGGGTTTGCAACAACTCAACCCTTAAGAAATTATTCAATGACAATGGATGATCTTCAGGTAATAAATTCCTAAATAACTTTAGATCTGTCTAATAGGTTCCTAGAAACTCTTGAATAATTTTGTTTTATTGTTTTCATTGTGTGTATGATATTTGAGAACCCAATAAATTACACTGAGAAATTGATCACTAAAAGTTTGAAAAGGTTAAGTCAGATCTTGTATGACTTTTCTAATAGTAGAGAGTCATGACATATTACTAGACAGTGTACTTGATCTTCAAATATAAATCAATCAATTATTAAATTGATAATAAATTTAATTATTTTATTATATTTTATTTAGAATTTGAATTATATTTGGGCTAACATATTAGGAACTTTATAGGCAACACATATAAGGAACCCTTAGTAAGAAATTAAACTAGGATGGTTAATCAAGTGTAACTTGATTGTAAATAAGTTTTAGAAATTAAAGACTAAAATGTAATTTATTCAGGGGATTACAATTTTAAATCTAGAAAAATCAAGTAGGGATTTAATTTCATAAATTTATAAAACTATCTTGAAATGATACAAGTGGTATTATTTAAGGGATAAATTTATATTTTACTATTTATAGGGTTATTAGGTTTTCCTTTAAATAGAATGTTATCCCCTATATTTCTGTATAGAATATTAGATGCACCTATAGAGATAAGTAGAAAAGAGAAAATAAAGACTAATGCATAAGGCATAATAATCCCTCTCTTAAAAGGGTTTTAGGAGATTTCAAATCTAATAGTTCATGTAAATTACTATTAGAGACCAGACAATTTGACAGCTTGTGGTTTGCGATAACCTAGCCTTGAAGTGTTAATCAAACCTTAGAAAGAAGATTTGATTTTAAGGTGATTTTTATGCAAACTTTAAATGAACCTAAATTGTTTAACGAGATCCTTGGAAGTCCTAAAAAAATTAAATTATTATTTTTTCTATGTATTTGCTTTTTTAAAAAACCAACACCGGTTAGTGGTACACTAAGGCGCCACAACCATTGACAAGCACCAACCTCTCTAATAATGGTACTCATTTTTCTCCACTCATCACAAGGTCATTCTCTATCATCAATTAGTTCACGAGGTAACTTGATGTGACAGAAGTCTAAAAGATCTCAGGTCACTCGATAAATTAAATAGAGCAATAATAATATAACAATTCCACACAAGATAACATACGACAAACAACCATTCAACAATTTAACAAGTTTAGACAGAACACACATCATTCACATATACACTATCTCACGTTCTTTACTCTCTTATACATTATTTCTCTTATATTTTTATAACTTATGCATCAAAAAGTCTCTTATTCTAATAAAGAATTTGTTTTGTAGAAGAGCTAATAAAAGTCACTCATCAACCCACCCATGAGATTAGTGGTCAAGCCCAGTCATTCTACCAGTTCCATATCGCAACCATGAAAAGCCTAGTCCAAGTTTTCACAACTTCATCAATAAGAATTCAATTTCTCATCACCACATGTTATCATATGATCTAGCCTTATTTATTATTTGTTTATCTACACATGCCTTAGCAACATTTAATTATGAATAATCTTGAACTATACAATGAAAATAAATCTCCTTATAATTCTTATATCCTAGTTGAGCTTCTTTTTCTACTATTTTTTTAAACCATTTTGGTATTATAGTTCTTTTTTTTTTGTCTTTTTGAAGAGAGTTGCCTATTTCATTTTTGCTAATTACTACTTATATTGCGGGTCAAATAATTATTTTAGATCATGACTCAGGTCTTGGATTGACCCGATGTGACTTGGTCATCTTTACAAGTCCAAAGACAACCTAAAAAACCAGAAAAAGAACATAGTTTAACTAAAAAAATCTCAAGATAATATATATATTTTTTTTAATATTGAAACAACAACATATTAGATCAACTCGGGTCATCACATGCTAACATGTAAAATCCAAGACCTGAGTTATGAGATGGTAATAACCTCATACTTTGCAAATAAAAAAAATATATTGAAGCTCAATTCTCAATTAACTCAATGTTGAGAAATAAAATTGAAAAAAAGATCAATTAAAAAAGGATAAAAAAGAACTCAAGTTAACCTAGTTAACTTGTTGAACCTGAATCATAAGACCGAAATAATTCAATAAAAAAAATTAAAACAAATTATAAAGTTCAATTCTCAATTAATCCAATATTGAAGGATGAGATTGCAAAAAAAAATCAATAAAAAAAGGACAAGAAAATAGACCATGGTCAACTCAAGTTAACCCGCTAAACCTTTGACTTTGGTTATGAGACTAAGATAACCTCATAAACAACAAATTGAAATAAATTATGAATTTTATTTCTTAATCAACCTAAATGTTGAAGGATGAAATTAAAAAAAAAATCAATTACAAAAAAGGACCTAAAAAAACCCGAGTAAACCAAGTTAACCTGCAAAATCTGTGACCTGGTTTATGAGATTAGAATAACCTCATAGAAAGCAAATCGAAATAAATTATGAAGCTTAATCCCTAATCAAACCAAATATTGAAGGATGAAATTGAAAAAAATTCAATTATAAAAAAAAGACCTAAAAAACATAGTAAACCTAGTTAGTTCGTAAAATCTACGACTTAAGTCATGAGATTATGATAACCTTAAAGAAAAAAAACCAAAATAAATTATGAAACTCAATTCCTAATAAATTCAATGTTAAAAGATGAAATTAAAAAAATAAAAACTGAATTTAAAATTAAAAAAAAAGGTATTGTTCCAATACTTTGTGAGGGAAATAGTGATTTCTCAACCTCGATTAGTTTTTGTTAAATTTGTAATCTTTAGTCTTTAGTTTATGCAGTCCTTTTATCCATTACTAACCATTTCCTATTTCTTTTAATTAAAAAATAAAAGCAGTGTCAAAAGTTTTGAGAAAATTTGACCAAGTGCAGAGCTATTAGCTGTATGCAAGTTGGAGGATTCGCTTTTATGTATCTTGTTCTTCGCTAGGTCATTAATTCAAGTTGCTTGACTTCAGCCAATCCCCTTTCCAAGCATGCTTCAATCAAAATTGACCACTATATTCTTCCATCATGCTAATCACTAGCACTTTCGTAACCAGCAGGGCAGACTCGCATATGACAACGAAATTAACACAATTTCTTGATCTAAATGTTTGCAGCATGATTTGGATAAAAATAAATAAATAAATAAATAAATAAATCAGGTTCCGTAGGTTGGAGGTTGGTGGTTAGGGTAACCTATAGATAACAGAAAAATGCAAAACAGGAATTATGGAGTTAGCTCTTCTAATTGCAATTATAATAGACACTTGTTATATTTTCCCCAAGGACTACAGCTGAAAAACCACGACATTTTTTTTCTACTCTATTTCACAATTATATTAAAGAATCACATACTTATTGTTTTCCAAGTTACAGAATTATCATCTCATTGAATACCAATGGCAACTACAACAAAATCTGTTCTACACTAAAAGGAAGCACTTAAAAATGATGGCTTTTTAAACAAAAGTCAAAGAAATTAAAATAATGGAGTAAATAATTTTGTGTGCACATATAATTCGTTGGGTCCAATTCTGCTTACTTTACTTCTTTTTGTTGTTTTTGAATGTTTCCTGCTCATTTGACCTGGAATGAAACGGAAAACGATGCAGGTTTGGTTGTTGGCCTCTGCGATGGGGTTTCGACAGTGAGGAACCAAAAGTGCTTTTGGTTGCCTTTGGTTTTTCCTTCATTGCCTCTATCTGTTCCAACACCTCTACAACTTCTTTCATGGAGGGCCTGTTTTTTGGATCTGCTTCCAGGCACTTTAAAGTAAGCTGTGCTGCTTGTACCATTGCCTTGGATGAATATTGGCCCTCGATCCTTGCATCCATGACGGTGGTTTTGAGCTTCTTTTTTTGTGAGAGCAATGGCTTTAACCATTCGATCAAATTTTGCTGACCAGTCGGCCGCTTTGTATCAAGTGCCCTTCGGCCTGACAGCATTTCAAGTAGCACAACGCCAAAACCATACACATCACTCTTTACATATAAATGACCTGTTTATCATACGGTGAAATATCACATTAGATGATTTGTTTATATGTTCAAGAGTTTTGTGCACATGTTTATGATTTGAACTATAACTTTAACAGCCACTTTGAGTAGCATTTCAGATGTCCTGGAAGGAATACATACCTGTTGCAATGTACTCAGGAGCAGCATAACCATAAGTTCCCATGACCCTGGTTGTCACATGTGACTCTCCACCCGAAGGCCCCAATTTTGCCAAGCCAAAATCTGATATTTTGGCATTGTAGTTCTGTAACAGACAGTTGAGATGAAAAGGATTGAATATTAGTGATGATAAATGATGGCTCATGAAACCTACATCCTAAAAAACAAACTGTTTTTCTGTTTGGTGTTTCAAGAAACCATGGACGTAGGCAGGGCCTTGGCCCCAAACATCAGGTCTTCTATGATGTTATTATACCTTGCATACATGTCTATTTTTAAGTTTTCAATGATATGACCCCTAAAGACTGTTAATACCTTCTTGCAATATATGCTACATTAACATTTCTTCATTGATAATTGATTCTTCCCTTACAACTTCTAGACATATTCAGAAAGTCTAGTTGTCTTTCTTAGAGAAACCACCCAGAGTTTTGCTAACGATTATTATTGAAGTACCACAATTAATTCAAGCGATGGAATTGAGGAATAGTTTTGGATCTCCAGCTCTCCCTCGTGCAAATAACACATTTTTAACAAAGTGTTCTTGGTATAACTTTGTTATCACGTACACTGAACTATTTTGTATCAGCTTCAAAGTTTTATAGTCAATCAAATTTAGCACAAAGCTCCATTTACTAGATGTAGAAAATTATTAATGGTATGAAAGAAAATGAAAAGAAGACAAGCTTAAGCTCACACAGTGACATTCCTTTCCACCATATTGTCAATCACATTTTAGCAATGACAGTGCAGAATTAATCAAAAACTTAGAATCACAAAGTGCACTATCATATTTCTTACTGGATTCCACTTTATTTGTTCTTTCAACAACAAAAAGGGAGTATCATAAGAAAATTAAGCCTCAAATAGAAAACATATGGATCATAATAAATAAACTAACCCCATCCAGCAGGATATTAGAGGCCTTGAAATCTCTATAAATGACTTTCTTGTCCGATGTATGCAGGAAAGTTAGTCCTCTTGCTGCTCCAACGGCTATCTTTAGCCGTATATCCCAAGAGAGGGGTTCAATATTAGGATTCTCTGCACAAACAACCAATTCAACAATCAAAAGAGAATTTATCTTTGAATTAGCTAATTCTTTCCCACTTTTTTTTCTCTATACTACTTTTTTTTTTCCCAGCAACTCTTACTTCTAAAAAGATGGTTCTCCAAGCTTCCCTTCTGCATAAACTCATACACAAGGAGTAGCTCTTTATCCTCCCAACAATAGCCCAATAACTTAACCAAGTTGGGGTGTGATAGCCTTCCTAGAAAGTTCACCTCTGACTGTATTACCAAATGAAAAATGAAACAGATATTTAGCATCAATAATAAGGGCTACATTGCATAAATTTAAAGTTCTCTAAACACCAAGCCAATATGTGGCCAATGAATCATTGGTCTATGGCAAAGAAAGTGTTTGGCCGCGTTTCTAAAAATTTTGAATTTTTTTTTTACTTAAAATAATATTTTTTAATATTTTTAGATCGTTTTGATATACTGATGTTAAAAATAATTTTTTTAAATGAAAAATTTTCATTTTGATTCATTTCTAAATGAAAAACACTTTGAATCGCTATCGCTACCACAATTTCAAACAGGTCTTTAAACTCAAGGCTAGTGCCCTAAACCCCGCCCTCAAGATAAGCAAGGAGGTGTATTTCCTGGTATTTTCTTCAAAAGATTGCTCATAGTTGTTAAGGTTGGACTGCAATGGTTACCTTATGACAAGAGCAACCTTCTACCAGCCACACCATTGAAATTCCATTCAATAGCATGCAAAAAGTCATGCTAGGTGAGACCCATTATAGAAAAAAATTAAAGCCAATAACAAAAACCATGGTTTCTTTCCCATTATTCTTTGCTGCCCCCTCCATTAATGGATTGGTCATAAGCTCAACAAAACAAGAAAATTGATAATCGAAGATTACTAAATGTTCAATTATACCTTTCTTGAATATCGACACAGTTGAAATTTGGAATTGAAAATACTTGCCCCTCCATTAATGGATTGGCTACAAACTCAAAAACAGACATCGAGAGAGAGAGAGAGAGCGAAAATTGATAACAGAATTATTACTAAATGTTCAAATATACCTTTCTTGAATATCAATACACTCGAAATTTGAAATTGAAAATACCTGCCACTCTTGAAACCCTTGCACACTTTCTGGGTTCAATTTCTTGATAGCAACGACCATGCCACTGCCAGACTTAGAGGGTGCATAAGTCCTCTCATCAATCCAACCTTTATAGACTTTACCAAAACCTCCCTCGCCCAACAAAGTATCTGATTTAAAATTCTTTGTTGTACTCTTCAAATCTGCAAAAGTGAACTCCTTCAAGTTTGGTGATTCCAATATTTGTCCATTTGGATTATTTGTCGCTTCATTTCCTTCATCATGACTCACTGCCTCAGAGAATTGACTCTTGCAAGCAGTACTGCCACTTGTGGCCGAGAAATCTATGGTGGTGTTGCTGTAATTGATTTTAGATGTCCCTATATATAACATCCAAAAATGGAAGGAAGAAAAATCATCAGATCATTTAAGAAGGCAAAAACAAGAACCAACAAACAACATCTGAAACTCTTAAGACATCCAAAACAAGTAGCAAAAGCAAGAAAGATACCTGAGGTGGCAGGATCGTTGTTGGCTATGGAGCTAGGAGTGCTAGGATCATTAAAGAGAGATCTAAGGCAATTGCCCATGTTGAACTTTCAGTAACTCTTCAAAGTTACGTAATCTTCAGAAAAACTTATAACAGGATGTGGCAGCCGCACGCTTTCCGGGTTATAAATATTTGAAATTTTGAGGCAGAAACCAGCTAAGAAGGAGCTAAGACAGAAAAGGGGGAGAGAGAAGTTTTTAAGGGTTTGAAAATATGGAACGAAGAAGTGTATTTCTTTTCCTTTTTGTGGTGGAGGAAGTGCTTGCATTTCTAGGCAATTACTACATGTCTTCACTTTGCTGTTTCTTTGAGTTCTATTAGGCCTAACATTTTGTATTTTAACTTGTAGCAGTTTTTTTAAAACTAATTTATGTCCGTAGAAGTTTGAGAAGACCACCTTGTTACTCTAGTTGCCGGTCCATGTTTCTATGTTAAGATAAGTTATTTTTTATTTTAAAATATATTAAAATATTTTTAAAAAATATTTAAAATTTTAATATATTAAAACTTCAAATATATTTATATTTTAAAAGACATCTAAACATATATGAAAACAACATAATAACAACAAGCGAGGCACATTGTATTTAATGCCTTCCGTTTATCACTAATTTCTTTTACTCGTTAATACTTGATCGATCTAAAGTGTTAATGATTTGCCGACCATTGGCAGTGAGCGAGTTGTCGCTCATGCTCATAAAATAGGATAGTGGGTCACATTAGTTATTATTAACTAACTACTACTGTTTAGTCTAATTAATTAGGTAGTGGTGACTTATGGTGTTTTTTTTTATTACCAAAGGTCCACAGTAATAGAAAGAAATAATATGGTTTAAAACTTATTTAGAAAAATAGCATTAAGTAAGGTACAAACTACATTTATATCTCACGAGTTGCATGACTCTAATTCAAAAAATTTGAGATAAATTGATTCTTCAGTCTCTCAACTTTCTACCAAAAAAAACAATCAATAATTAAATAAATGAAAATATTCACTTACTTTGTATAATTTCATATGTTTTTCTGATATGATCCCTTTTACTGTATATAACATATTTATTATGTTTTCCCCTCTTTCACATCTATCTCATGTTGCAGGCGAGTGGTTCTCCTTGAATCTTTCGTTCTCTATCTAGTTGGACATCCATATATCATTACCCTCAATATATTCAGGCTATAGTGGTGTGTCAAATAATGGTAAAAAAATGATGGAGCAAATCTAAAAATCATCTTCAATTATTGTTCATTTCTTCTTTAACCATAGCATAACACAACAAATAAACCCGCTCACGTCATAAGTAATTGTAATCAATAACTTTGCATTGTACCATATAGGTGATTGTTATCAATACTAATAAAAAGATAACAATATTAAAACCCATCAATTGAAACTCCAAATATCTAAAATATTCTTCCAAAGATTACTTTATTTTCATAAACCATTTTATGATCACATTCAAAATTCAAACCTGGATTAGATTCTTTAAGAGTTAATAGAATCATAGGTTATATTTGAAAGCAAACAATCACTCCAATATTTTATGTTTAGCTACTCACGCTTTGTAATATAAGATATCATGCTCATAATCATTACATATAATAGCTTAGGTATTTGCAACTTGTATATCTATATTAACTTTCACAATTATCAACATCACATCACCAATGAGATCTTAGTCAATCTAATGGTGGCCTTACAAAACCAATGAGTTTCGATATATGTGTGGCCTTTTTAATCTTGAGATCTCAAATGAATCAAATTTTTGATGATACCCCTCACGTAACCATTTACAAACTAGTTCATAAATACATTACAACTACACATAAGTTTTGGTTGAACACTATACCTTGTAGTGCAATGAATTCTTGATATGTCACCGCTTAACTACATTAATACATTTAGACCTATCACTTTTTTTTTTCCAACCTTTTATTATTCATCACATGATAAATATGAATTTTCATGACTCAAAGTCTAGTCATTGGATGTCATTTGAGCATACCCACTCACATCCTCAAAGTTAAGAATAAGAGGTCACATGAATTAGTTTTCTGGCTCAACTAACTCTTATTCCCTAACTCCATCAATATGATGATCATCTTCATCATCTCTTGGTTTGGATTCTCCAAAACAATATAGATAAGATGTCAAAACCAATCAAGCTTTCATATCCATAATTTTTTATGTCGATGTTAGGTTTACTGCATCACCACCTAAACTAGAGGAACTAGCTACTCGTGATGTTTGTGTGCTTTCCTGAGTGAAACTTGATATCTGGGTGAACTTCATACTAGAAGAGTTTTCTTATCTAGATCTACTATTCAAAAAGAGCTTTAGAATTCACAACCCATTTTTAGTGGCTAACCTAAATATTGAATTTACATTGTTATAATGAGTTAGATGCACCTTAGCTTGTATCCTTCAAGTAATTTGAACTTCAATTTCAAATAGATTCCTAATGTGGATCAGCCCACAAACAATAGCAAGGACCCATTACATATTCCAAATGAGCCAATGACTCGGTCCAAGATAAAAGCATTGAAAGAGGCATTAATGCATTGGTTTTAAAGGTTTTAACCAAGTCATAATTAAAGGGTCCATTGAAGTATCAAGAGCAGACCTTAGTATATCTTATCCATATACAAGAGGGATCCAATCCAACCTTATTGGGCCATAAGGCTTTGGCAATAAGGCTGCTAATTTTCCAAATTTTTAGTCAGCCTTGTGTTTATGATGTTTCTATATGTTTTATGGATTCCTAATTAGTTATGGACTTCCTATTGTATATGAGAACATTAATAATTTCCTTTAAGTATTAGGATTTATTATTTTTGTACCTTTTCTTGTTAGGTGGGAGAGAACACAACAAAGAAAACCAAAGAATCCTACTACAACTTGGAAACAGCATGGGCGACTACCTTTTCCTTTAGTTTCTAGGATTAATGGGCTACATGGAATGCTATAAATAAGCCTTGAATTAGTTTTGTAATATTTTATGTCCTTCTCTTCTTCTCACGGCAGAACAAAAAATTAATATTATGAGCTTTATTTTATTTTGTCAGCTACAACCCAAGGCTTATTTGGGATTAATTAATATTTTATTTTCAGCTACGATCCAAATCTTGCTTGGATAAGGTTATGGGCTTTTTAGTTTAAGTTTTTTGGGTCAGTTTTGTAATTAAGCCAACTAGGGTAGATCCATTAGGGTTAAATTCTCAAGAACTATTTAAACTCATGTAAGATAAATTTCAACAGCCATTGATGAATAATACTTTTGAATTTTTTCAGTTTAAAAGTGTGAGAGTGATTTTTGCATTCTTCAGTTCTTGAACGAACTGAATCTTACTTATCAATGATTAACTGTCTTCGTAGCATTATTCTACTTCATTCTAATAGTATTGGTGCCTTGGGGCAGGTTTTCATTGTGTCACACTCCTATTAGACCTATTTTAGTTTTCTAGGATCAAATCTCAATCTTGATTGTGGGTTACGTGACCACATAATTAGGAGGTTCGCATCAGTTGGTATTAGAGCTAGGCTCCAAAACAAGGTTATATCCTTCTGTTTTTTTTTTTTTCATTTTCTTAGTGTTCTAAGTTTTTTAGTGTTTGTGTTGTTCATCTTTTTAATCTTTATGTTTGTAGCATCTAAGCAAAAAATAAAGTTATATTTCAATTCTAGTACATAAAAATTACGTAACAAGTCAAATTTGTGTCAAGCTCCAAAACATGGTACTTACTGTTTGTTTTCACTCAAATCTTTTATTTCTATTATAATTGGGTTATTTAGGAGTCAAATACTTGTTCTCACTAATTTTTGCTTTTTTTATTTTGTGTCTTCATTTCGTTCACAATTCATACGAATTTGCATTGCTACTTGTGAAATTATAATCGTAGTTTTGTTTTGCTTTGTTTTCAGTATATTTATTGATTCTTGAGTCTGAAAATTATAATTAAATTGTGCTACGAAGGCCACTAACTTTGATTTGTTGATATCAGTTCTTAAAGAACCAAAAGAAAATAAGTTGTGAGGTAAAAGGCATAGTGAACTTTTTAGAATGAAAAGCCTTGATTTTTATATGAAACATGAGAGGTGTGAGGACATATTTAGTGCTACTAACCAAATTTTACATATTCAAAAAAATATCTGAAAACAACAAATCGGTGACACAAAACACTAATGTCAGTTTCTAATTGCAAGCTATAGGCCAACAACTCGAGCTCTTGTCTAGGATGTACAAGGATCTGAAAGATGAGGTGAATTTGATAAAGCAACAGAATAGTGGGGCTAATCGTTGAGAACAAATGGTTTAAAGGGCTATACTGAATGTCAGATCTGATTTTGAAGAGTTTGTTAACAAAAATATTAATACAAGTGAAGATGACTATGAATTTGCATCTGTTGGCCCAAGGAATTAGGTTTAGACAGAACAAGGCTAGAAAGAATGTGAATTTCAATGGTATGGGAAATTACAAAGATGTGGACGGGGACTTGGACTCCATTAAACTTAAAATTCCTAACTTCTAAAGTAAAAATGATCTCGAGGCATATTTGGAGTGAGAGAAAAAGATAGATTGAATTTTTTATTACCATAGCTATTTCGAACAAAAGAAGATGAAATTGATGGTCATTGAGTTTATGAAGTATGCATTGATTTGGTGGGATCAGATTGTAATCAATATAAAGAGGAATGAGGAGTAGCCCATATTCAGACTTAGGGGAGATAAAAGTCTTAATGAGGAGACGATTTGATGCGAACCCTAGCGGAATTTAATGGTATTTGCGACCCCAAGATCAATCTAACCCAAATTTGTTGAGATTTGAATGAGCTTATCACAATGGAAGACTTGCTCCAAGGCAACAAGACTATAAACCAACTCGATCACAACGCCTACACCTGGAGACGAGCAAAAGAAGTATAAATTCACAACAAAGAATGGTCAATTCTTTGAAGAGTTGAAAGTTCAATCAAGAACCAAGATTGAGCAACCAAAAGTCGGCTACAATGCTGAAAATATTATAAAAAGTCTGCCCTAAAAATATTCCTAAAGAGTATTTAAACTCTAAGCCAAAACCCTAGTTTTCCTAATGGATCTCACATAAACCCAATTTAAATAATAATCAACCCAAGCTAAAACTAGCCCAAACTAATTAAAATAAACAAAATAAACAAGTCTAAAACCCAAACAAGTTGTCTCCTCTCAAAATAAATAAAGTTTGATAGCCCAACTAATTAAATAAGACAAGTTCGTTGTTTCCGTATTCTGTCTGGCAGCAGTAAGGCCCAACTTAAAATGGATGGTTCTCTCTCGTCTTAATGAATTAGAAGGCGTGCTATATACCGTTGTAAAGGTATGGAAGTCTAGTTTCCATCCCAACTAGAATCACATCAAAATTCAATCTGTAGCTCCAGTTATGACCAAAAGAGTAACGAAAGGTCAAACTATCCGAATCTAGTCTTCCTCTCCCAATCCTTGTGTAATGGTCTTGGTTCCACCAACAAGCCCCTCTTGAATATGACTCAGATTAATCAAGGCTTGCTCTTTATTATTACAAATCCTCTTGAAGTCCACCTTAGCCCATGTATCTTTAAGAAGTCCATTGAAAGCTTCTTTGAACTTCTTAGCCCTAAGCCTAGTAACTGGACCAACTGGAACCTCCAATGGATCCTTTGATGGTTGGATCGCATCATCCCCTCGCTCCTCAAAAGGATTCGACCTCGAATCATCACCTACATCAAATGAAGAAAGATCAAAAACA
>Ga0325410_1002950_pt1 | contig 19107 bp, 6 predicted proteins | sample PopdelMetagenome_16_FD_206182 | JGI IMG/M metagenome (GOLD analysis project Ga0325410, IMG submission 206182) | Populus deltoides microbial communities from Bellville, Georgia, United States - Xylem-PdIQD-R3 | ecosystem: Host-associated > Plants > Phyllosphere > Stem > Wood/Secondary xylem... | reverse complement strand
AAATAAATGCAGTCGGAAGAATAACCGGAACAGCAGCGCCGATTCAACTTTCGGCAAGCAAGCCCTGGTGCGCTGTGGTCCATCTCTTTGCTTCGGAGAATAATAACCATCCGTTACAAAACATTATAAAGCTCTAAAAAAAATATAAATTTAATATTTTTTTAAATTAAAAATATTCTTTAAAAAACATGTAAAAATAAAAATACAAGCTATGCCAATAATCCTCCAAATTTAAATGATAATTGCCACCGAGAAAAAAACAATCGAAGGACTGTATAGAATAGTATTATGTTGACTAAGCATGCAAAACGAAGAAAAAAAAACGAAATGATACGCTGTTCGACATGCTAGTTTTTCATCATTAATCAAAGACGGTCATTAGGTATAACTTCTAGATTGATTTCAAAATAAATACTTGGTTTATCAAGTTAATTTAAATTATTTACTTTTTTTTTTATAGCGATGTATTTTTTTTCTTTTAAATTTAATTAATCCAATTTAAAATGAGTTTCATCATATTATTAAAAATTTATCGACATAAATTAAATTTTACCGAATCAATCAATATTTTTTTATAATTTAACCTCATATCTAATTTAAATTATTTTCAGATCATCGAATTTAATGATTAATGATAGAAGCTAAGCATGGGATGAACGTCCGTCCGGGACTTCAAATGGAGATCTCTTCTGTCCGAGACTTCAATTTTTTTGCAGACAGGCACCATGCGTGGTTAACAAATATGGCAAGGCTAATAATCGCATGGGTGCGCAAGCCACGCGAGATGAGTGGCACGTGGTGGTGTCGAACAAACCTGACACCGCGTGTCCCTACTTTTTTTCAAAGTTACCGCCGCGCAGTAATCGATGACTGTGGGACCCTTCAATGTTCCTCTTCCTTACTTTATTGATTGGTCTCGGATCTTTATAGCTTATCCCACGCGCACGGCGTTCCTTTTTCGTATGAATTTCAAGACCTTTTCTTTTTAAATTAATGGACTGTGTAATTTTATATTTTTAAAATTAAAATACCTCTTTCAATACTTTTTGTTTATAAGATTAAAATTAAAATTCTCACGTATTTTAAAATTTTATTTAAAATAATAAATTTTTTGAAAATATAAAACACATATTTTTACCTGTAAAATATATTATAACTTAAATCAATTTTTGTTTATTTATACTCAATGATCGAAAATCTAAAACAAATTATTCCATGGATTATGGTCCAAGGTCTATAAAAAAAATATAAAATTACATGATTTTATATAGTATTTCATGAATTTCAATTTATTGCATAGTGCTTGAAGAAATCCAAAAGAATTATATAAAAAATTATGGTGATTTTATAGCACAGATATCGAAAAAAATTGTTTTATTAAGTGTATTAAATCAAATGTAAAAAAATATTACTAAAAACAATTAAAAATAAAATTTAATCTTGATTAATAAATAAATTGATTAGCAGAATAACTTAAATATCATAGAAAAATCACAATAATCTTCCTTAACTAGTACAAAATAAGAGTAATTAAAACCGTGAAAATTAGTCTGCTAATAGCCAAATAACACTTTTAGGGTTATCTAGCAATCGGTACAAAACCACACACTTTGACATTCCAAGACCAACGCGCCACGCATCCATTATTCATGACAACGGAAAATCCGGAGCAAGGCCTGGGACCCACTCTAAAATGATCATTCATCAAACACCCTGATTGAAATGATCGATGCATTCTTTGACCTACCCCAATGCCCCACCCCATACTAGTCATACCAAACCCGGCCGGCACAAGTTAAGGCTCTGTTTGTCTATACACCGTAGGAGGTTATATTGGTTTGGCTAAAAGTCTTTCTTTTTAATCTTATTTTTTTAAAAAAAATATAAATTCTTGACTGCAACTACAAATAAAACTTATTAAACACACTAATTTATGTATTACATAACGGTTTAAAATATTTTTTATTTAAAAATATATTAAAATAATATTTTTTTATTTTTAATATTAACACATCAAAACGATTTAAAATCACTAAAAAATATTAATTTTAAACAAAAAATTTTAATTTTTAAAAAATATGGATTATACAACGTTTCCAAATAGACTTTCAGTGATTGGTATTTAGAATAATTTTCATATAAAATTAGATGAAAATTAAGCTGGTAAAATCTATGTAATCCAATTAGCCTTATCAAAATCCAAGTAAAATCTTTCTTGATTTATTGTTTTTTTTAAATCCAACAAATTAGATTAACCCGGTCTACCAATAACACAAACTTTAAACCGAGGAATATGCTAGACCGGGTTTTATAACCATCCCCCCACCATCCATTACACTCACCTGCTCCTCTCACCTCACTATATATAATAGTATATATCTCATCAGCATTGCATCTCTTGTCCCTCACTCACTCACACAAACACACAAACAAAGAAACCCATCAATCGAAATCAAAACCGGTCAACTTCACGCCTGTAAATTCAGAAACCTTGTTCACGTTACCCGAGAAACACGTATCACAACCAACCTTTTTACAACCATCCTGCTCCGTTCGTTTCCACTTCCATGCAAAATCAACGGTTGCGATCATAAATTTTCAAACTTTCATGCTCTCTGTTTACACCCCCTCACATTCCTCCTCACAGCCACTCGGGTTCAGACACAACTGAAAAGGATAAACATACGTAAAGTAACAAAGAAAGCAAAATCTCGTACACACACTTTATACTTCTATTTCAACGCAAAGAGGGTCGAGTGTGCACCGAGAGAGCATTCAAGAATGGAGGAGAGACCAGAGACGGAGTTAATATCCATTCCAGCAACGCCACGTGCATCGACGCCAGAGATACTGACTCCGTCAGGTCAAAGGTCACCAAGGCCAGCTTCAAAGGAAGCGAAATCATCGACAGCATGGACACCGACATCGTTTATCTCGCCGAGGTTTTTGAGCCCAATAGGGACGCCAATGAAGAGGGTGTTGATTAACATGAAGGGTTATTTAGAGGAAGTGGGTCATTTGACTAAGCTAAATCCGCAAGATGCTTGGCTTCCTATCACCGAGTCTCGTAATGGGAATGCTCATTATGCGGCGTTTCATAACTTGAATGCTGGTGTTGGGTTTCAAGCCCTTGTTTTGCCTGTTGCCTTTGCTTTTCTTGGCTGGTATTTACTACTCCTTGATCTTTTGCTTTACATTTTGTATGTCTGAAGAGCATATATAGAAGTACTAAACTATACTTCTTGCTTGATATATTTAGTATGTTGAAGTACTTAACTAATAATGCATCTGATGGACACTGGTTTCTAGTTATGTTCATGGGTTGATTCTTGCTTTCAGTCTATGCCCCACACCCCCTCAAATTGCTCATCTTGATCATGTTTTCAGCTTTGGACTTCATTTCTTTTTCCTTCTGTTGATGCGTTCGAGTTTGTAGTACCACTACCCAATTATATCCTCAAACATTTTGTTGATTTTTACCCTATTTCAATTTCTTTCAGTTGTGTATATAAAATGTGAGGTGTGAGTTTTTCTCTTTTTATTTCAACGAATGAGAAAATGTGACTGTACTCTGCAGCACTGGCTTCACATGGTGGTCAGAAGAATTTTGCTAAAAGTTTGTGGACTGTGGGTCTACAAAGTGATCTTCTTTTATCTTTTTATAATGTTCTTGAAGATTTGTTTTTGAATAGAAGATATAGAAACATACTAGAAAGCTGAAGCTGGTCATTTCATGTTTTGGTTTTATGCATATTCAATTATTCTAGACAAGGGATACCAAATTTGTTATTGGGCCGCTCATAATTCTGTTTTTTTACCTTTGGCCAATTTCAGAGGTCCCCTTTATATTTGATTGTTGCTTTTGTAGCTTTTTGCTCATTCATGATCAAGATTGTTGATATTTTTAAATTGTTCAGCTTTCAACATTGAAACCTATCACTTCCATCGAAGTTTGATGACCAAAAAAAGTACAGAAACAGTGTTAAATTATGCTTTTTAATATATTATTGCCTTGAGTTCTGAAATATCTTGGTTCTGACAAGAGCCGGGATGCGTTCAGTTTGACACTTGGCTTTGACTGATTTTAGAGGGAGTAGAAAGGACCAGTCAAGTACTTTAGACACTGTAATGAGACTGATTTGAGCATGTTTGCAGCTCCTAGAAAGTTATAAGGTGAAGAAGAGCTAAAATGACCAAATTTACCACTCTGATTTTGGTCTTTGCAATTGATTGTTTGGTTACTTAATTCAGCATTTTCTATCCTACCAACAAAGCTAGGTAAAGGAGGAGTTAAATGCTCAAATTCAGAGACAAAATTAAAACAGAAAAAGATTTGCAGCGCTTCTGCTGCCGTATTCCTTAATTGGAGCTTCTAGAAAATTTCAAAATATGAGAATGGAAATTGGATTAGTTGCTTAGAGGCACAGAAGCAACTGAATTTAGTTGATTTACCTTCTTTTTTTCTGTTTCTCCAGGAGTTGGGGAATACTGTCCTTAACCATAGCCTACTGCTGGCAACTTTACACTCTATGGATTCTGGTTCAGCTGCATGAAGCTGTTCCCGGGAAGAGATACAACAGATATGTGGAGCTTGCACAAGCTGCATTCGGTGAGAATCATGTCACGCTCAGTTGAAAATCTGATAGATTCTATGCCCAATAAACTGTTAAATTCGTAAGCTCAGAAATAATGAAGCACGGGTATAGATTCAGACATTCAATCATAAAGTAAATTGTAAGAGTGTTACTTGAACTATAACCTCTGCTCAAATTGATTGGAATCAATATTTCACAGTGCTTGATTGGCATCTCTGTTTATTTTGTCAATTGGAGTTCAATGGCATGGTGATTGAAGCTGGAGAAGTTTTTGTCTTTTGCAATTTCTGTTCTATATTGATTCTGTATTGTTGTGGTTGCAGGGGAAAGGTTAGGCCTCTGGCTTGCGCTCTTCCCAACAGTTTATTTGTCAGCTGGAACCGCAACAGCTTTGATTCTTATAGGAGGGGAGACAATGAAATTATTCTTCCAAATAGTTTGTGGGCCACTCTGTTCATCAAATCCCCTAACAACAGTTGAGTGGTACCTGGTATTCACTTCTCTATGCATCGTTCTGTCCCAGCTCCCAAATCTGAATTCAATTGCGGGACTTTCACTCATCGGTGCCATAACAGCTATCACTTACTCTACCATGGTGTGGGTTCTTTCTGTTAGCCAACAAAGGCCACCTACAATCTCTTATGAACCCCTTTCTTTGCCATCATTTAGTGCTTCCGTCTTTTCAGTCATGAATGCTCTTGGGATTGTTGCCTTTGCTTTCAGAGGGCACAATCTAGCCATGGAGATTCAGGTATTCACTCTGAGTTTCGAAGCAATGATTTTATATGAAAAAATCATTATCATTTCAGGGTTTTATTTTTTTTTAATCTGAAGGAGTTTATTTGATTTTCTTCAGGCAACAATGCCATCAACATTTAAGCACCCAGCTCATGTGCCCATGTGGAAAGGAGCCAAAGTTGCCTATTTCTTTATTGCTTTGTGCCTGTTTCCAGTCGCCATTGGAGGCTTTTGGGCTTATGGGAACCTTGTGAGTTCATCATCTTGACACATTTTATTCCCTCTTTCACTTTAGTGTGTGACCAGTGAAAAATTTGAAGGGAGCAAAACAATCAACATTCAGGAAAATAAAAGCAAAATAAAATTAAGTTGTGCTATAAATCTCACAAGATTGTGCTGGCTAAAGGTTTGGCTGCAAGTATTGTGTTAGGATATCCAATTCCTGATAGAATGGCTATGGCTTGGATTTCGTCAAAAACTAAAATCTCACCATTACCATACGATCAAGTTTTCTCAATTGCCTTGGAGAATCTAGTACATTAACAACTGTTCATAACTTGTCTGTCCTGTGTTTTGTTCATGACTTTTCCGTTGTTTGATTCCACTCTGCCTGTATTCCCTTGCATCCATTCTCTGTAGTTTTGAATCATGTCTGTTCTCTTGTTTAGATGCCTTCAGGAGGAATTCTCAATGCCCTGTACGGGTTTCACAGCCACGACATTCCTCGAGGACTTCTTGCAATGACTTTTCTTCTCGTGGTGTTCAATTGCCTAAGCAGCTTCCAGATATATTCAATGCCTGTTTTTGACAGTTTTGAAGCTAGCTATACCACCCGAACAAACCGACCATGCTCCATTTGGGTTCGATCCGGCTTCCGGGTGTTCTATGGATTCATCTCTTTCTTCATTGGGGTAGCACTCCCTTTCCTCTCCAGTCTTGCTGGTCTCTTAGGAGGATTGACACTTCCAGTCACATTCGCTTACCCTTGCTTCATGTGGGTTCTCATAAAAAAACCTTCCAAATACAGTTTCAATTGGTACTTCAACTGGATCCTTGGTTGGTTAGGTATTGCTTTTAGCTTGGCCTTCTCCATTGGAGGTGTCTGGAGCATGGTGAACAGTGGACTTAAATTAAAATTCTTCAAGCCACCAAATTAAGAATCCTATGCAGGGGCAGCATTGAAACCTTGTAAACATTATATAGGTTTACGTTGTATGTTGTTTTTGTACCTGCTGAGAAATCTACACTTAAATGTATGGATATGTTGCTTTTGGAAGTTGAATGGGGGTAAAGCATATCCTGATCAATTGCCTGTGCAAGATTTTACCTGGCTTTACTAGGGGTTATCTACTTGTCTTTGATTCAATACTGTCTTGTCTTCAAAAGAATGTAGAGAAATATCAAAATATGATTGTGTTTGTTATACCTTGGAATTGGACTGCACTTTTTTCTTTCTGATTGTTAAGCTAAACTTCTCAATAAATTTAATAAGAGGAGCAACAAGATCTAGAGTATTCGATGCAGCAATGATAGCCTATGGGCAAGTATAGTGAATGTGACCCATCGATTCTGAACTTGTTCCAAAGTGGATGTGGATGTTGACTGACTAATCTGGTCTAGTTTATCTTTGTTGTGTTTGAGATAGTTCAAATTAACCTGTCGGCTTGTGTTTTGATCTATGATAAATTCAGATTGACCTGTCGACTTGTGTATTGATCTAAGAGATAGATTCAGATTGACCCGTCGACTACTTACGATGCTAATGCAAGATGTATACCTTGACAGCTGCGCAACGTTGATCCCTCCCTTATCATCAAATCTCCACTTTTTGAAAATGCTAGTGTTTGTGTATTTTAGAATGCAAGCAAGCATTCAAAATAATCAGAAAGCTCTGGTATCCAAAGGGTCAAAAGGTCTTCAAAGGAAATGATTCAAGGCATAATTGATTTTGCACATTACAGCGACTGTGGAGGTTAAAATACTTCGTGTCTAGGAAAATAACAAAAAGCTTGAAGTGAAATGCGACTAAAACATCATGCTGCATGGGGTTCCATTGTCACGCATGCCAAACCACGGATCTCGATAATAATAGCATGAAGTCTCTTCCAGACTGAGAGATGTTGCTGTCCACTCCGAGGAACAACAGTTCCTCGAAGCTTCATGCTTGCAATGGGGTAAGGCAGGCCTCAGCTTTGTGTACTCCATAAGCTAAACATGATCATGGTCAGGGTCCACGTTTCCAAAGAAGGTCAAATAGCAAGGAAACAGCGGGCTTATACCATGTGGTGACCTTGCTACACCACCAATATGGAAACTTAGTAGGTGTTTGCACATGCCACTTAATTGGCTTCAATTTAAAGCTAGAACTAAACATTCATGATGACAGAAATGGCATGATGACGCATGGTGCAATATTGAATTATTTGCAGCACTAATTCAAAAGTCCTTGCCTGTTTTTTTGCGGTGGGTTATGATAAGCTTGTGCCCTAAATATTCAAAATTTATTAACGGTAAAGTACTTGATTGGGCCCAACTTAATAATACTTCTCATGTTCCTTAATCCATTTCTTAATGCTATGATTCGGATTTAGCTCCCTTGCATGTTTTTTTTTCTCTCTTGTAATTGATAAAATAACTATAATTGGGATTTTTGTTTTTTTAAAATAAAAATCTATTATAAAATTGCATGGACAGACAAATATATATATATATATATATATATATATATATATTCATCCTCGTTTCTTCCAATCACATGTTTTTATCATTCCATGTTTTTCTATTCTAAAACACTAACCAAATGCCATATTTGGGTGGGCATTTGGTTAATGATAATATAACTATCATGTTAAATGAATCTAAATAGTTGATTTTAAAATTAATTTTTTAGATTTTTTTTCTAGAAATCAATAACTATTAATTTTAATACAATTTAAAAGGATATTAACCACGCACTAACATAACATGATTAAATAGTATCCTTGTCATTGATTGAATTTATCTACATGATAGATCATGTTCCCTGATTTGAGGGGGATCCAAATCTAAAATCCCAAAGAGATCATTTATTTAGTTAGGTGACAGCCGACAACATGCACAAAAACCTTTGACCTTCGTAACCCATCTAGACATGTTCCATGAATTCATCGAATTAATTACCATCCACAACTCGGTGAAAATGATGCTGCTAATTCAGTGCTAATTATACCATTCAACATTTCTGCAAAGCTGGTTAGGTTTCGACCCATGAATGAAAATGGATGCCTGTCAAACTAATTAGCAAAGCATTAAATTGAACTGTCAATAACGGGCCATGTTTAGCGGCTCTATTGCTACCCCATTAATGAGCATAATCAGGCATATTCAAAACAAACACGGGAAGGAACCAGAAAAAGAAGAGCCCGACGAAAGATGAACCGGATGTTTTGGCTTGATAGTGGAGGCAACCCAGCAAACAGGATACGGTTGGGTGTTTCTTGGATAAACGAGTGGCTAAAATATCGAAAACCGAGATAATACCAGAGTCTAGACATTCTTCGAAAACCGGAACTCAGTTTTCATGCGTTATGTCAGAGATTCTTCTGTTACTTGTTCACGACAATCCAGGACAAGCACAAATAAATAAACAACAAAAAAGCATATTTTTTTCTATATTTTCTTCGAAAGATTTGTTCGAGCAAGAACCCAAAAGCTTTACAAAGACCTTAAGAAATCACTTACATAAGAAGTATGCTTCGAACTTCTTCATCTTCTATACCATAACCCTATAGTCTATACGGTCTTGCTCAGTAAACAAAAAACACAACTTGAAATTAACATAAGTTGCAGCAATCAATAAAACTAAACCTCCGAGTACATCAACAGGGAACATGTTTTTTTCTTTTTGTGAAAAGAAAAGGCCAGTATCAGTTCAAACCTTTTCCTGCTGGAGCAGACATAACAAGATCAGGCCAAGAACCAAAGTAATTTTCAGTATCTGCTGTAAATCCAGCTTGAAGCCCCCCTCCTTCAACATGATCACAATCAAGCTGCCAGGGATGACATCCAGAAGTACCACCATTAACAAGAACATTTTCCATTACAGGACAGGACCAAGATCCTCTTCCACCAAATCCAATACCCATTTCACTAGGCCCGAATCCAAAACCTGACGCGTATCCATACCCGCCAAGACCAGTAAACCCATGCTGATCGTTAGAGTTCATGAGCGAGATGAAGTTTCCATCTTCAGAAGGTAATCCGTCATTCAGATTTAACCCGGCTGGTACCTCAGTTTTCACAGCTGCTAAACCAGAGTCAGTAGTCGAGGATAAAACCACGGGCATGGATTCGGGTTCATGAGTGGTGGTGAAAGCAGTCAAAGTTGCAGAATTCGAGGAAGTAGAATTAGAAGATGAGGTAGATATCGATGAAGAATTATTTGAAGTTGAGCGAGAGCGCTTGGAATTCTTGCGTGTCCCGCCACCAACAGGGACATCACGGAGAGTTCCACCTTGTGTCCAGTAACGGCGGCATGACTTGCAGAAATGGCGAGGTTGAGAGAGGTTATAGTTATTGTAATAGCAAAACTTCGTGGTGGTGGAGTTACACCTTGGACAGGGCAGTGGCTCAGTCGTTTTTGGTGGTTGGTGTGTAGCCCCCATGGTGTTTTGGGCTTCTGTTGGGTGTCCCTGGCTTGTTTCTGTTGGCATTCTTGGTCTCTCTCTGGGCTTTCTTTCTCTTGTTGGAGAAAAATGCTATCCTGAATTGTTCTCGAGAGTCGAGGGTTTTGCTTTCGTTGTTAGGTTGAGGCGATGTTCTAAAAGGTTTTCTCGACAGGCGGTGGGTTCTGCACTGTGTACGATGTTTTTGACGGCTTGACGCGTGGTTTCGCGTGGGTCGTTTGTTTCTTCTGAAATAATAAAAAAGAAAACAAGAGAGAGAGAGACTGGAGTGGGATTTGGTGTGAGGGTTTTTAAATGGTTAGGTGCTTCTGTAAACGTGTTGGAATTTAATTTGCTGGGAATTGTATTGTGATGGACGAATCAAGATTGCTTCTCTGCCTTTTGATTTCTCGAGGCTGTGTAGAAAAAAAAAAAGGTTCCTGATCGAGTTTATATTTTTAAGGAAATTGGAATTCCTTAACAGTATGTTTGAATATTCTTCGCTTGGTTTCGAAATTTTATATTTTGAATTATTTTGAGTTTTGATAGTTAAATTTTAAATAGAATTTAATCTCATTAAATTATATAAAAATAAATCAAAGACTAACTAAAAACAGCAAACAAACATATAATACATAAATTTAACAAATAAAAAGGGTTGCATATACGGATACTGAATTCATAATTTTATTCTTTCTAAAAAATAATGCCGAAAAAGTATGTTTAATTGTGAGGTTTACAAAACCTTAATTAAGTCAGAAATCATACCTTAATTATAAAGCAAAATAAAAATCTAAAAACATTTAAAAAAAATCATGAAATAAAAAAACAAGGGAAATAAGAATATCTAAAAAATAAAACAATGCATGGTGACCAATGGGTTAGTATATGAAAAATAGCTTTTAGAAACTCTAATAAAAAATTGAGTTTAATTCAATGACTAAATAAAAAATTATGATTTTTATAAATTATCATTGTAGTTTTGAGCGAGTAAATCTTTTATTGGATCTCGATCTAAATCCGACTCATTAGTTTATAAATACACATGTTAGGTCATTTATTTATTTTTATATCGTATATTATTGTTTAGTTGTGACTAACCCATACATAACTGTTTAAAAGCATTTATTACATCAAATTCAAGTAGTGTCCGACTACATCTAACCCTTCTTATTGATCACGCTAAAAAATAAAAGTTAATGATAAAACAAATTATTTATTTCAAAAATACTTAGATACAATCTCTTTTCTAAGTACATTTAAATGAATAAGATGAAAGTGATAAAATTAATATAGAAAATAAAATTATTTAAATTATTTTTTAAAACAGGTAAATTTAATTTATTTATCAATTAAATTAAAATTTAATATTATTAATAAATTTAATTGTAGTAGAAAATTAATTACAAACCGTCCATAATAATTTCTTATTAGAGTGATGGTGGTAGTAAACTGGCCGGTCATAAACTCGATCCCACTAAAGAGACCTAGCTATGCAGTTAGATCAGATTAAATGAAGATGTCCTGCAACATTGCTCCATGTTGATATTAGATTTTGTACACAGCGAACGTGATCCATCCAGCAGTGCTGTGAAAGTCTTTAAATGACACCAAGACAATGTACACTTGTATTTATGAGGCAGATAAACTATGTTTAATACTCTTTTTTTTTTTTTGTTCAGATTTTTGAGGAACGATTCAGAAAAAATATTAATTCGATAATGTTTAAACTATAAATAATAACATTTCAAACTTAATTTTATAGCATATATGCAGCGGCGGAGCTGGGATATTTTAGATAAGTATTAATTTGAAATATATATATTAACTCATATAAAATAAAACTAATTTTAAAATAAAAAATTTATATTATAATTGTTATCTTTAATTTTTTATATTTTAAGAAACGACTTTATGATAACTTTACTGTTAATTTTATCAAAGATATTTTTTTAATATATACAACCAAATTATGATTTATCTGCTTATTTATTATTGATAATATACATAGCAAAAGAAAATTATTTTTTTTATGTTTTAGATCGTTTTGATGTGCTAATTTTAAAAATAATTTTTAAAAAATAAAAAAATATTATTTTAAAGTATTTCAATATAAAAAATATTTTAAAAAGTAAACGTATCTATATTATCAAACAAATCCTAACAATATCATGTTAGAGAACTCATCATATTATTTTGATAAGCATATTTTTGTTGTTTAATATTAGCGCTAGTATTTGCTTGGTATTGCGACAAAGTTTAGTTTTTAAAAAATAACTTTTGAAAAATTAATAAATGATATTTTTTTTTTCAACAAAGGTTTTTTAAAAAGTTCTCAGCTATGAGAATATGGTGCGATGACTAAAACCTTGTTTGTTTGCTGGAAAGTAGTTTTATTTTGGGAAATGAATTATTTTTTGATGTTTGGTAGTGTAATGGAAAATAAACTGGAAAACACTTTCCCAGTGTTTGGTTATGTCATGAAAAATGAACTGGAAAATAACTTATTAATGTTTTATTTTCTCAAGTTTATTAAAACAATGAGGAACAAATCTTACAAATTAAAAAGTTGAATGAGAATGAAATTGAAAAAAATATAATTTCATAAATTATCTCAAATAAAATAAATAATAGAAATCAAATCTAAAAAATAAAAAAAAATGAAAGATGAAGAAATTAAAATAATAATAATTAACATTTTATAAATTATTTCAAATAAAATAAGTAACAATCAAAAGAATGAGGACCAAATTTGATTGATAAAAAATTTCAATAAAAAAATGACGAGGGAAAAGCAAATAACAATTATAAAAATGAAGACCAAAGTTATTATAAAAATTAAATTTTAAGAGATGAAATTGAAAAATAAATATTCAAAACAAAATATATATAGCAATTAAAAGTTTGAGGACCAAATTTGATATAATTAGCAAATAATATAACATTTCTAAATTTTTTCACAACTTTCAGAAAATGTTTTCCACCCAAAATTTTTCAGGAAAACACTTTCCTAAAAATCAAGCCAATTTTTCCTTTGAATAGAAAGTATTTTCCATTAACCAACTTTTCTAATGACAAATAAATATAGAAAAGTTTGAAAATAGTTTTTAAAAAATCACTTTTTAAAAAATAAACATAGCCTGAGTGCAGTGCGTGTATAGTGTTTTAGTAGTTCTCAAAAGTTTTTATTATTTTTTGTTTTTTAATGTTAGTGTTAGTGTGTTTTTATTACTGTTCCAACGTTTACCGTTATGATTTAAAAAATATATATAAATGATAAATTTTTCTTAACAATTTATTTTTGAAAAGGTTTTTAATAAGATTGAGGTGTTTATTTTGTATTGTGATGTAGATTTTTTTAAAAAATATTTTTTATTTAAAAAGACATCAAAATATATTTTAAATTTTTTTATATCCCTATATCATTATATTAAAACAATAAAAAAACATTAATTTTATATTTTTTTCATGTGATACATGTTTTTAAAACACTTTCAAAAGAAAAAAAAGTACCTTGCAGCCGCACCGTTTTTTTTTAAGAAATAATTTTTGTTTTTTTTAATTATTATTTTTTAATTTTTTAATATCAAAAATAAATTTAAAAAAATAAAAAATATTAATCCAGCAAATTTCAAAGAGAAAAAAACATAAGGACAAATAAACATAAAAAGCAAAACACTTTTGAAAACTATGTTGAGGATAAAATACAGTTTCAAGTACACACAGCAACATCCTCCGAAACGGACGATGAGTTGAGAAGGTGAGGGATACATGGTCCGAGAAGGCCATCTATCGGGAATGGAGAAGGACTCATCATAGATGAGAGAGAATTTTTTTATATTTAGAATAAACGAAAACCGACAGCATCATTGGAGCTGGGCAGCGTGGGAAGCAATAACTGGGCTTTGCCTGCTCCCAGCCTTCTTATGCACTGTACAGAATCAAGATTCTCTCGGAGGACTACTGACACTGACACTTTCCTGTTGCCTGATTTATCGGGTAGCGTGATATCTGCTCCTTTGATTTTGCACTCTTACCATTCTATGCTCCAGAGCCCTGACTCCCTGCACAAATTTGTACATGTCTCCTTCTCTTGGATTGCAAGGGGCAACTTAACAACATCTTGTTTTTTGTGTTTGGACCACGGGTCAATTACCACGTTCGGTTGAGTTACCGGAGGTTGATTTTTTTTGTTTTTTTAAGGATTTTTTATTTTAAAATATATTAAAATAATAATTTTTATATTTTTTAAATCAACACATTAATACGATCTAAATCTTAAAATAAATTTAATTTTCAGTAAAAAAACTGAATTTTTTAAAAACACGAGTTGGTCCGCGTAACACTCTCTTAGTGTCTTACATAGTATTTTTTTATATAAAAAATAAAGTTTTATTTTAAAATATGTTAAGATATTTTTTTAATTATTTTTATATGAATACATTAAAACCTTAAAAAAACACTAAAAAAATCAATGTGATGTATATTCAAGTTAATAATTAAAAAAATATATATTTTTTAAAATATATTCTTTTAAAACCTTAGTTAAATTTTTTTTGTTAATTTTTTTTAAATCTCAATTCTAAAAGTTACGACAATGCCCGATACACTTTTAGATGAATTGATTTGTGTATTAATGGTTTAATTATGATTTAAAAAAATAAAAAATATTATTTTAATAAAAAAATTATTTAAAGTAAAACTTGTTTCATACAATATTAATTGGAGTGAGCTATACAAACAGTCTAAAGACAAGTAAGTCTTAATATTTTTGAAAATCTAATGTAACCCATTTCGATCGCTATTTATGATCTTATTTGATTTTATTGGATTTATTTTATTAACATCTTTTTAATAATATTGATATTATCATCATTGAAGCTTCAACTCCAATATCAATTTTTTAATTTATTTTTTCCTCTTTTCTCTGCTCCAAAATATGTGTAGATTTATTTATTTTTAGGATGTTTGTGTGACATGTTCTGATTATCGTTCATAATTTTTTTTAATATTTTTAAATTTATTTTATCAAGATTTTTTAAATAATAGCAGTAATATTATCATTAGAGTTTCAGTAGTGTGACTGTAGACTCTTATTATTTCATGTTTCTTACCTCTCTTCTCTTTCCTCTCATTTGATTGAACATCATGTCATACAATGCATATCACGACTTGCAAATCGAATATGTCATGTGCTGATTTTTTAAAATGTGTTATTTTTTAAAATATTTTTTTTATTGTATTATCTTAATAATTTTTTTTATTATAATAGAATTCAAAAAAAACTCGTTCTATCTAAGGTCTGAACGTACCTAGGGCTAGCAGGCCAGACCCTGGCATGGTGGAGTGACACGTTACAATTTCCACGTGACTATGCAAGGGAGCCGCTGGAGCCTCGAGTCGGTAAAACAGCAGTTAGCCGAATAAGGTAACTGAGTCCAAGGCTACATCTCTTCCCTGTCTCTGTCAAAATTACCTCGACGAAATAACATAAAGTTAGCCACCGGCTTCCCTTTTCAAACTTGTTTTGGCGGTCTCCCAGGCAGAATAATTAATGGGTCCTCGTTGGAATAAACGAAGCCATCCATGCCGACACAATCCAATTTTCTCCAGTAAAAGACCGTGTTTGGCATTGTATTAATGTTTACTTTTTTTAAAAAAATATCTTGTTCTTAAAAATAAATTAAAATAATATTTTTTAAAAATTATTTTTAATATTAATATGATAACATGATTTAAAAATACTTAAAAAAATTAACTTTAATTGAAAAAATAAAATTTATTAAAAAAAAAAACAATGTTTCTGCTGCAAAAACGAACTAAATTCTTTGTTTCAATGGCAGTGATGAGTGATGCTCATGTTCTTATACAGATGTTCATAATGTATGTTTAGTACTATTTGATATAGTGATTTTTAAAAGTTTTTTTCTTTAAAAAATAATTTTAAACTATTTGTTTTTTAGATATTTTTTATTTTTCATTCCAGCATATCAAAATAATAAAAAAACACTAACAAAACATTAATTTTATATTTTTTTAAAACAATTCATTTTAAAAATACACCAAAAAATAAAAGTTGCTATATTCCCAACAACTCACTTGGATTATCACTGGGATCTTTCATTGCTGCTTCTTTTTTTTCCCAGTTCCCATCATGTATTTTTTTAGTAGATTAGCGCAAACATTAAATAGAAAAAAATAAATATTGTGCTGCAGCTAATTTGATTATTGTAATATTTGATAATGCAGTTTAATCTATTTTTAAAGTATTTTTTATATAAAAAATATTAAATTTATATTTTTAAAATAGTTTTAATACGCTAGTATCAAAACTAAAAAAGTTTTGAAAAATTTATTTGAATGTATTTTTAATTAAAAAAATCTTATGAAAACATATTACATGGTGTTACCGAACAGAGTGTGTGTATATATATATATATATATATATATATACAGTGCCAATAATTTATATCATATAAGTGCCTTGTTTGTGAAGTTCCTCCATTGACATCGGCGACCGGCAACTCTATCAAGTCAAGGTCTAATCCGATTTTGATAATACTGCTTTATATTTAAATTAATTTGTAATTCTTTTTCGTACATTAAAGAAACAGTAGATTATAAATATAATTAAAAAATTAAGACTGGTTTAACTGTTTATGAAAACAAAATACGTTAGTTAATTATATATATCGTATTAATATTAAACTAATTTTTATTATATAATAAAATAAAATAAAATAAAATAATTTGAGCTGACGTATTTTATGTATTCTGATTGATAAGGTTATATAAAAATAAATTTTATATAATTTAATTTAAAATTTTAGCTCAGCAAAGGATTTTAAAGTTCGAATCATTATATCAACTTTAATGACATGACGTGCTGATTTTTTTTCACTATCTAGATATTATATTTTTTTATATTTTAATTTTTTTTATCCTAACCGCAATGATAAGTCAGGAAAAAAACCAGTTTCACGGTATAAAAGAAAAAGGGCTGAAATTAGAAATATGAAAATTCAGCCGTTTATGGTTGAAGATAGTCGACGTCTTGAAGTGCCTGTCTAGGAGAGGCTGCCGAGGAGAGATATTTTTCCAAGTTAGACATGTAGGTGGTCCAGTACCACCGAAGACTGACGAGGCCTCTGTAAGAGCTGTCTTGATCAATCCTGGTCGAGGCATGTAAATTTGAGATCCAACTGGGGTCGCTGTTTTGTTTAGTCCACTCTCACAGAATTGGTAGAAGAATCTGTCTGAGGTGCAGATTGTGATTGAAGAAACATGGAAGCTAATATTTCAAACCTATTAGATTTTTCAGTACTTCCAAACAATCTGGTGGACCTGTTTCGTTGAATTAATACAATTCTTACTGTTCCCAATTTCCAAATGTTGTGTGGTTTTCTATATATATCGAAATTGAGGTTCTCGAGTAAAAACTTCATTTGAAAATCAATAATAACTATACTCTCAAATATCTCTGGATATTGACGTTGTAGCTTCTTCTTCCTGAAAAAATATACTTATAGCACTACTATTTTACTCGAAAAAATATTGAATCGACTCGAGGTTAATTGTTTTTATTAAAATGGTGGTATTTTTTTTTTTAATGTTAACCCAATTGATCTTGATAAGATAAATAAGATTCTATCCAAATTATTATTATTATTTTTTTAATTTAATGAAACATCTGGTTAGAAACAGGCTCTAAACTAACCCGACGACCGGCAACGTCCACCAAATATGCATGCATCTGGCTACTGGTCAAATTTGCCCTCTTGTGTACTTTTCTACACAATCACGCATGGGGTTACGTTCAGGGAAGTTTTCAACTCTGCACTGCCATCTGACATTAAATTCTCTCAGCCCATCTATCTAAAATAGAGATGGCCTGTTACAGGCCAGTGGGCGGTTTGACTTATTGGCCATGTTGTCATCTTGGACTCAAGGAGTGGCTCCACCAAAGCCAGGTAGGCTGTAACCAGCAGCACCGGCACTGGTATTTTGGTTTTAGAGAGCAGAAAAAAAAAATGGTTTTTGCCTGTCAAACACCCTGCAGAAATTACAGTGACTAGGAGAATAGACTACAATCTACTGTTGGAAAAACAGCACAGCATACTTCGATGCCCACGACAGGCAGCTTAATTCTTCTCGGAAGGTGCATTGCAAACACCCGTATTCGGACATCCAATGGCTAATCTGTGTCGTTTTCTGTAACACTCCATGCTTGCCTTGCATGGTGGTCTGGGTTATCATAATTAATTATTAATATTTATATAAAAAACAAAAACAATGTTGTTTTACTGTTTACTTAGAAACAGATCACGATTTACATACTATCTGTTCATCATGGCATCTGATTTTTTTTATTGATTTTGGAGGTTATTATTAGCTGCCATTTTTTTTGGGTATTATTTTTGGTTTTTCTTTTTATTTTTGTTGGAACTAGCCAAAGTTTATGATTGCTTTGAAAAGTTTTTATTTGTTGCCAAGGTTTGTGTTTATGAATATGCTCTCATTTTTTATTTTTTATTTTATAATATTCATGTTTAAGTGCTGATATTTCATTTTATTTGTATTTTGATCCTTGATAATTGAGAGAGAGAGGAGAGAATGCCTTTTGCAGTCATAATATTTATATTTAAGTGATGATATTTAAGTTTCCATTTTTTAATCTGCTGAAAAGGCAAGCATACAGGCCTCCCTATCAAGTCCAAACGCATAGGGCTTGGCTTCCTAGCCCATGCCCATTTCTCTTTTCTATTTCTAAAATTCTAAATTTGATATATATATATATATATATATATATATATATGAAATAATGAATTAAAAGACTAACGGCTTGAGATATGATTATTGAAGAAAAATTATATGATATAAAATAAACACATATATTTGAATTTAATTCCTTGAGTATATTATCAAATTTCTTGATGATGGTCACCCAATCGCCCACCAATTTAGTTATATGACCATTTTATAAAATATATTGATCTTATCAATCTTTTTTAAATTAATAAAATTAAATTTTAGAAACACATAAGAATATATTATTAGTTACAAGTAAAAAACAATTATGTGTTTTCCAAACATTATCTTTGCAATAAAAGGTATATGACTCAATTCGAAAA
>Ga0325410_1002949_pt1 | contig 19107 bp, 17 predicted proteins | sample PopdelMetagenome_16_FD_206182 | JGI IMG/M metagenome (GOLD analysis project Ga0325410, IMG submission 206182) | Populus deltoides microbial communities from Bellville, Georgia, United States - Xylem-PdIQD-R3 | ecosystem: Host-associated > Plants > Phyllosphere > Stem > Wood/Secondary xylem... | reverse complement strand
AAATGCCTAAAAAGACTCTAGACCATAGTTAAATAATTATTTGTTTTTAAAGGCAACAAAGTTATTTTACTCTAGAAAAATAATTAAAAAACCAAGACACCCTTAACAACTCTGCTTGAATTGATAATACACAGGAATGGATCAAAATATCCGACAATTATGTTATCTGACTCTAAGAAACAGGTTTTTAAGATCAATACCCCTATTAAATTGGGTGTTGTGAAAGAAGTCAGACAAATAATTAGATTGAATGATAAAATATGCACATTAAAATGGTTTGAACGTTTTGACTATAATCTAATTATTTTATTAAATATCTAGTTATTTTTTAAAATAATTTTCTTAAGAATATCATGTTTTTAAATCATAATATTATTAAAATGTTATATTTTTAAATCGTGATATTTTAAAATTATATTATTTTTCTGAAATTTTTTTATCCTGTGATATTTTAGCATTTAATTATATTTTAGGTTTTAACTGCACACTTTATCCAAAATATAATGTAAAATTAGCATTGATGTTTGTATAATGCAACAGTCAACCTGCGGAACGTAGTCAAGCCTGGTTTCACAAATTCTCCCGGTCTCTCTGCCCATTTAACAGTTGTTTGGTCTGGTGTGCTGTAAGAGATGATGACATACGATGAACTTGATCGGAACCTTGAGGACTTGACCAAGAACGCCGCACATCACCAGCTCCAGACCCTCCACTCCATCCTCCAACACCAAGCTAGCGTTGGCTATCTTCAGCCTTACCTCTCTGCCTGTCATGCCCCCGTCGATGCCGCTACTTTTCGAAGCCAGGTCCCTTTGTCTTCCTACGATGACTATTTTCATCTCATCAATCAATTGGCCAATGGAGACATTGATCACCACCAGCCCCTGCTCTCCGCTGATCCTCTCCTTTGTTTCTTCTACAGGTACTGCTTTGATTTCTTCTTCAAGCCCAATAGCAAAAAAAAAAAAAAAAAAAAAAAAAATCGAGGAGGAGAAGAAAAAACCTATCTTGTATCAGATTATAATTTATGTTTTGATTTTGTTGCTCTGGTACCAGTACAATGAAGCCATCTTGTATCAGATTATAATTTATATTTTAATTTTGTAGCTCTGGCACTAGTACAATGAAGCCCAAATTGATCCCTTACTTTGATTCAGCTCTATCAAAAGCTGCCTCATATAATGCTCATCAAGGCAGCGCTGCGATTTTTCGAAAGTAAGTTGTTTACTTTTAATTTTATTAATGTTTTTGCATTTTTTGGTTAATTTCTTATTCTTAAATTGTTTTTTTATATTGGTATGCATAATCAAAGCTTTATTTTTGTTATAATTATTGATACATTGATTTAGGTTAGTTCCACCACGACCTGAAGTGAATAAAATCCTTTGGTTTCTATACGCGGATGATGCTACAACTACAAGAGGTGGATTCAAGGTTATGGCTGCCTCTACATACCCTTTGCAAGGGAATAAGAGTAGAAGCAATTGGTCTCAGACTCTTTCTTGTATTAGTCCTCGTGAGGTTGTTTTTGGTTCAAATATTAAGCAACAAATGTATTGCCATCTGCTCTGTGCACTTCGGAGCTTTGATATAATTGATGGGATTCGTGCTGCGTATGCGGCAGGCTTGATTAGAGCATTTTCACTGCTGGAATCCAAGTGGGAGAAACTCTGTGATGATCTCGAAAGTGGGTTTCCTAGTTTGGAAATTGCTGATGCGGCAATGAAGGAATCTGTTGTTGAATTTCTTGGTGGACCTCAAGTGGATTTGTCGAGGAGAATTCGAGAAATTTGTGCAGAAAGCAATTGGGGTGGGATTCTGTCTAAATTATGGCCTAATGTTCGCTATGTTAAGTCTGTTACAACTGGAAGCATGAAGCAGTATTATTCCAAACTCAAGTACTACGCGGGAGATGTAATGATTTTAGGTGGAGATTATTTTGCATCAGAATGTTGCCTGGGTATTAACTTGGATATCCAGCAACCTCCAGAGTCAACCCAATTTGTTATGCTTCCAACCGCAGCCTATTTTGAATTTCTCCCCTTTGATTTGAATGAGAGCAGTGTTGTTGGTGAAGAAACTGTGGATTTTTCAGGTGTCAAGGTAGGGAAGATGTATGAGGTGGCTGTGACCACTTACAGAGGATTGTATCGATACCGTTTGGGTGACATTGTGAGAGTTGTTGGTTTTCATAATTCATCTCCGCTAGTAGAGTTCGTGATGAGAGCTCCTAAAACTGGTTATGAGATAATAACTGAGAAAGACTTGATGTCTGCTATGGAGAGTTTTCAGCATTCAATGGCAGCAGAAGTTGTGGACTTCGCAAGTTTCTCAGATTTTGAGTTGAGTCCAAAGCGGTTGAAGGTTTTCATAGAATTTAGAGAGGGATGTGATTTTCTACAGGAGGAGAAGTTGCAGGGATCAGTTGAAGCTCTGCAGAGGTGCTGTTCCTCTCTTGAGAATGGTTTGGGAGAAATTTACAAGGTGCAAAAGGATAGGGGAGAGATAGGCCCTTTGTTGGTATCTGTTGTAAGGTCTGGTAGCTTTGATGGGATATTACAAATGGCCATCAAGAATGGGGCACCAGCTGGTCAATATAAACCACCAAAAATCATTAGGAATCGTGAAATTGTTGGTTTTATGGAAGAATCTGCTGTTCTGACTATAAGCTTGGATTCATTTCATGGATAAGAAACCAAATAACAAGTCAGGAAGTCGCAAAACCTCTTTGTGCTTCAGGCTTTTGTTGTGATGGAAATATGTTTTCAATTTGGGTGTACTTAATAAGTTTCGAGACTACAACGCCAATGTGGCGTAAAACAGAAACAATAAAGTGAAAAATCCAAAATAGAGAGAGGCCAACTGTTGTGCAGATGGCCTGGCTAATTTTGGGATAGGGTTTAGGCTGGGACAAGTAATTTTAGGCTTTCTTGTTGGTTTTTGGGTCTGGGCCTTTTGCCCTCTTGTAATAAAAAAACACAAAGAATGAAAAGTGCAATAAACAAAGAAATATGATTTATACTTGGGCATGCAAGGATCAAACCAGCTCTAAATATTTAATTAAAATAGTAGAAATAACAATAATAGAATTGAATGACGCCGTCGTGAATTATTTGACTACTCGTTCCAAAAAATAAAAATAAAAAATGGAACATTTGAGCATGGATTTGTACAATGGCGATATGGAGCTGAAGGAGATTCAAACACTTGAAGGCCACACCGATAGGGTTTGGAGCTTAGTTTGGAATCCAGCCACCGGAACTTCTAATATTCCTCCTGTCTTCGCTTGAGTAGCGGTGATATGACTGATCGAATCTGGAGCAGACTCCTTCCAATCGCCTTTGGCACTGCAAGGTTTTCTTTTTTCCTTTGTTTATCTTTTTTTTATTATTATTTAATATCGAGGAACTCATGCCACTCCCTTCGGCTGCAAGTCAGATAAACGAGTGGCCAGTTTGGCGCTAATGCCACTTGAAACACATACTAGAACTGTTGGGTCGGGTTCCTGGATATCTAGGAAATTGTTTAATTTAGTTGATTTTCCCGTTGGAAGATTTGTATGATTAACTATGGGATGTCTGCAGTGCAGGCAGTTCTGGAAGAAACACACTAGAACTGTTCGGTCGTGTGTGCCTGGTCTCCTTCTGGGAAATTGTTGGCAACTGCCAGCTTCGATGACACAACTGCCATTTGGGAAATTAATGGCGGTGATTTCGAATGTCTTGCTGCTTTAGAGGTATTTCAATTGATAAAAAAATGTTGGCTTTTGCTGCCTTTTTTGAGTTCGATAAAATCTTCTCATGCCCGGGACTGATCTTTCACTTTCCAGGGTCATGAAAATGAAGTGAAAAGCGTGTCTTGGAATGTATCTGGTTCGCTCCTTAAGACGTGTAGTTGGGATAAAACTGTTTGGATTTGGGAAGTAATGCCTGGGAATGAATCCGAGTGTGTTTCGGTTTTTCCAAGGACACTTAAAATGGTTAAATGGCATCCAGCTATGGATGTTTTGTTTAGCTATGACAAGGTAAAATTGCTCATCTCTGCTCTTATTTCCACTGAAATAAGCTTCTTTAAAAATTCCATTTCTGCTTTCGAAATAAGTTAAAAACTGTGAAAACAACATTAATGTTTTCTTAGAAATACAGGTTTGGGCTGAGGATGGTACTGGTGATTGCCATTGTGCTCAAACCTTAGGTGAATCTAGCAAGTACTCTCTCTCCCCTTCCCCCTCTCCCCCCCTTCCTTCCTTCCTCCCCTCACCCCACCCCACCTTTTGCTTTTGAGTTACTCTCACAGATGGGCTCTTCTTATATTTTAATCATTATGTAGGCTTAGCTGATATAGTTAGCTTTTGCATAGACTTCAATTTTGTATTGCTCTAGTTCATGCTATTTATTGGTTTGTCAATATCTCCCTCTGCAATATGATGGATCAAATCTATTTGATCGAGGCATGTTTTCCACTCAGCAGTCTCTCTTCCACTGTCTGGGCACTTTCTTTTAATGATGAAGGAGATAGAATGGTTACCTGTAGGTAAGCAAATCTTTTCTCATTTGATGGTCATTGGGGGAACGATTTTTATTCTTAAGGAATCTAGTAAAAAAACCAGAGTTGTTCTGGCACAAGTGAACAGATGTGGGAATGATTTTGCAGTGATGATTTTACCCTAAAAATATGGGAAACAAATGTTGGAAGGGTGAATTGGGCAATGACCATGCACCTTGGTAAGTGTTAGAACCTCACCTGATAGTTTAAGCTATTTGACCGAACTGTTTTTTTAATTGATATCAGAACCTTGATGATATTAGCCTCACCTAATATCTTTCTTTCTTAAGTTATCATTGGGAGTTCTTGTGGATAGCATGGATAACAGACATTTTATGGGGTAACCTTTGTCTTTCTGCATTGGTTCTTTCTAAATTCTCTATGTTTTTTCACCCCTTCGTGCTTGAACAGAGAAGGGGTGCACAGATACTTTACAGTTTTTTGCGGAGTGCAAAGATGGTTTGGTATTTAATTATTTATATCCTCACTTTATTATATCTGCTGATTCAACTCACCATGAAATTGCTCCTTTATTCACATTGTATTGAAATATAGAAACCTTAAATTTATTTCGTAGGATGTCAAGTATGTGGACATAACAAGTATGAAAAACTGCAAAGTCGTCCTCTCACAAGCCAGCAACTTACCTGCCTTTTTCGGGACAAAAACTGTTGTATTTCACAACCTTCAGATATATTTTTCTTCCACTCTCTGAGTCTCCACGGACCCCCCTCTCCCCCCTCCCCACTTCCATACTCATCTAACTCCACCTCTCTTTGTTATTACTGGCAAGGAACGTAATAGAATGATGATGGTTTAATTAAATCAAGCATCTGATTTTCATTAGGTTCTCCCTTTGTTTTCCTCAATTCAGTTTTCGCATCTTGGATAAACTATTTGGGAGTCCAGCAGCTTAATTCCCTTGATTTATTCTTGCTTTCATTTTTATTTATATCACCTTTTCTTTTTGCTGATTGATTGCTTCATACAATCATATCCGAATCCTTTGATTCTTGAACTTTTCCTGTTTCAATGATTTTTATCCGGTGTACATGGAGAGAACTATCCTCAAAACTTAAAAGTTGGATGGCTACTTAAAGAAAGGAAATAACCAAATATCATTGCTCTTAGTGGGGAAAATGAAACCAATAACCTTGTTCGGAAAACAGTCTCAGTGCAGATGACTTTGGGAGCGTTTTTGTCCCTATAAAATGGACATGTTTCTAGCATTGCTAAAGAGTGCGACATGGTGATACCCTCTGTGCGCGAGCAGCAAACACATTCTTACTCAGCCTAGTTTTTCTTGTGAATTTCTTACACCATGCCCTTTTCATATTTTTATTTTCATTAAATCGTTGATAGGATTTAACAATCAGGTCGGGTATCTCACGTTTGCCAACTTCAAGCTGATTGTAAAGCTATAAATTAATCACATAAATGACTTCTTAAAAATGAATTTCTACTAATTTGAAAGAAATTGTCACAACATAGATTGAATACTGGTATCTGATTTAGATTTGAAATTGGTCTGATGAGGTAATGCATCTTGCGAAATTCTTGTTTATGGTCCGAATCATTTTATGGGAAACATTGGTGACCATATTTACTTTTTGGCTCTTTTTGTTTTACTCAAACCAATAAAAAAAAATGTAGCAGAGAGCTAGATAGAGCAAGCAAGATCGTTGAAGGAATTCTTAGGATTTAAACCTGATTTTGCGAGAGTAGCTCCATGGCTTTCATAGGAACAGTAATGTAATCTTTCCCATCAAACTGCTTGCGGCTTTCAGCTCAAACTTTCGTAAAAAATGAACATGGAAGAAGGGAAAACTGAAGTTCCATAGCTCTCTTTATTCTCAATTAAGTAGTAATGGTGGTGCGAGTCCCATCTACGGGCATCTATGGGCATGTTTGGTAAAACATAGTGTTTTTATAAAATTATTTTTTAATTAAAAATTTATTAAAATAATATTTTAAAATATTTTATTTATTTTTAATATCAACACATTAAAATAATTAAAAAAAATTATTTAATTTGATCGAATACGACGGCAACAGCATAATCGAATGTGATGGTCATTGTATATTTGATTTGATCATCTATCTTTCCAAACGAAAGAATATTTTTTTAAAATAAATAAATTACTCATTTTGATTTTGTGGTTATTACAAGAACAATGTCTCCTGTCTTACATGTACTTCAATTGCTTGTATATCTTTTTTTATTTATATTTTTTTGAAAAACAATTATGTCTTGTTGAATTACACCTACACTAAGAAAACAAAGATTTTATTTTATTTGTTTTTAATAATGCAATTTGCAAGACAATTACCATGCTCATCATCGTATCTAGATCCACATTGCAGGGTCGCAGTATCCACACCTGCACCGAAATGCTTCCTTAGTCGTGAGATGCACAGAGAAAGGCGATCTCTCTCTCTCTCTCTCTCTCTCTCTCTCTCACACACACACACACACACACACACACACACATACATCAAAATCTGTTGCAGCCCATGCTAATAACACTATCGGAGAATTATAAAGTAAAGTTTATATATATATTTTTTAAAATAGTAATAAAAAAATAAGAATTAAATTTAATAAAAAAAATTAACATAAAACATTTTATTTTTTAAAGGGTTGGCGTTAAATCTAAGACAAATAGAGAGGAAAGAGAGAGTAAAAAAAAAAATTCATTAGAATCTAATAACAGTTTTATTTTACACACGTGCTTTACTTTTTTGAAGAAGACGACGTGACATTTTCAACGTTATCATATAATGAGGCATTTGATCACTGAGACATGATGCACATGTCGTCAAAAGAGCATGAGGGCACCCACTTGTTAGCATGTACCCATCTACTTTTATTTTTTCTAATTATATTTATATTTATTAAAAGATTAAATTATATTTTATTTAAATTGATTATAACTAAAAAATTATGATGAAAATTTAAAAAAGATTTTGGATGTCGGTTTTAATATTTTTGCTTTTAAAGGCAGTATAATCATTTCACTCTAAAATCAAAGCTTTAAAAAACCAAAAAAACTACTATATCATAATTTTATTTTTATTTTTTTAATGTATTTATATTATTTTATTGTGCATCTAAAATATTAAAGGAGTAATTTGTCCCTAACTACTATAATAATAATAAATGGATGATATTAAAAAGATCGTTTGCACTATTTGATCTATCTTGATTGTCGAATTATCTCCTTTAGCTTTTGTTTTACGAGTTGGTCAATATTTAATTGTTTGGACTAATATTTTAGGAATCAGAAGCATTATTATATATATAACAAAAAAATAAGTTTCCTTTCGGACAACCATAATTGGGAGCAAAGGTAATGAGCTAGTGATAAAACAAGGAATAAATATGCAGGGATAGGCTGCGAGCTCAACTAGCATCAGTGTCTTTCTCTCAAGTTCGAAAAAAAATGTGGTGGTTTGAGAGATTATCATGTATTGTGCTGTAGGAATTCCTCTGCAATGGGCAGCAGGAAATTTCCCCATTCATTTGGATGGAACAGAAGCTCTTCAAACCAAAATTAATACACGTCAAACTTTGAAAACAAATAACTATTATTATTTCTTAGTTTCTGCAAGCAGGCCTGATGTGAGACAATAAATAATAAGAATTAAAGCAAGAAAAGAAAAAAGCTTTTAGAGAAAAAGCTGAGAAGAGAAAGCAAAGAAAGAGAAGAAAGGGAATTGGAGATATGCAAAGTCTGCAATATTTTCATTAATCATTAAAAACCGTCTAACATTTAGAAAAGTAAGATATAAATACTAAAAACCTAACTAGAACAAGCGTTTGGGCTTATGGCCCACTAAATAAAACGCAACAAATAATTAAATTAAACCCAACAAATAAAACCAAATTAATAAACCTTAACTAAAAGTTCATATAAATTAAACCCAAAACATAAGTTAAAGCCCAATCTCTCAATTGTTTGGGCTATCCTCCATCGTCTATGATCATTCGCGTGCATAAATAATATTTCGGGTTCGGTGTCCCCATCAATTCTCCTGGGGTTGGAAGAACTCGACCCCGTTGAGTATAGGCCAAGACAACTCCAATAACGCTCTCAAAGATAAAGATCAAGTTGTTGCGACGTCTCTTTAAAAATCCAAGTATAGTCTGAATCTGGTCGTCGGGCCCATATACTGGGATTTGCTGAAGTTCACCATCCCTGGTAAAAACAACTTGTGCATTCAAAGTAGCATTAATATGTTCCTTTTGTGCCAAAGATATGGATAATGAGGTAGGGGTATCAAAAGGAGCATCAGGGATATGTTGTATTTTATAAATACGGAGGTCTTTCATGTTAAAAATAGAGTTAATATCAAAAGTTTAATGGTAATTTAATGATATAATTATTTGATTTAATCATTTGCAACACTTTGAATGGTCAAGCACTACTTGCAATTTATGATCGGTTTTCAAAGGACACCGTTCAGGTCTAATCTATATCATGAAATAATCTCCAACATTAAGTGCATCATGATACTTAAGTAAATCAGCTTGAAATTTGTATTGTTCATTACTTGCTTGAATTTGTTTCATGATCTCAATGTGCAAATTATGAACCCTACATGGTAACGATTCAGCTGATTTAGACATCCTATCGTGAGGAGATATGGAAGGTGTTCTATAAGCTTCTCAGGTTTGTAACTATGAACACTAAATGATTGAGGGTGTGGAATGAGACAAATATTGTTTGAAACCTGTGTAGATATGGTATGGACACAATCAAGTAAACTAGGATTATCTTCATCTTCCTTATCACGTGCATGTGGTAAGGGGTCAAAAAGCTTAACATGTTGCTCTAAACTTATGATATGCTGGACACCAAGCATGTCGAATGAGGAATTAGGTCGTTTAAGAGGACTAATATCATGAGACTCTGCTAAGACCATACTCATCTCTATAGGTGATTCCACTGAAGAGTTTCCTAAAATTTCATCTACCATTAAAGCAGACATATCAGACTTTCTTAACCTCAGTCTCAAGCTCATGTGGACTCATTGTGTTAAGTCCCTCTCAAGCTCATACACTTCAACACTACAATATTCTTCTTTACCTATATTCTTATAATTTTGGATGACTAAAGGTTTATAGGTACAATCTAAAGAGATATGACCAAAACTAGACAATTAGTACACTTAACCATAGAACTCACCTTAGACACTTCATTAACAACTCGTTTGCCTTTATCTTTCTTATAAATTTGGGAGTTACTAAGGTTAGGTCTGTGGGGTGGAGCACCTAACAAAGAATCATTACTTCTGAATTGGGACCTAATAGAGATGCTATAAGAGTCCTGACGATTCTTCCACTGATTCTTTGTGACCAACTTGTAGTCTTTAACTAAGGTACAAGCTTGGTCAAGGGTAGATACACATTGAAATACAACTGCTCTTCTAAGATCATCATTTAAGCGTCTATAAAATATACACAAAGTCATGGCTTCACTCTCTCTTATGGCACATCTAATCATATAATCGTTAAACTGCGTTATGTACTCATTGATAGACTTATTCCCTTGTCTTATACTGTTCCATTGTTCTAAGAGTTTATTCCTATAAGACCGGGGTAGGTATTTCTCCTGAAGTTTTTGTTTCATTTTGATCCAATCAGTTATAGGAGGTTTACCTCTCATCTCTAAACAATCCTCAACATCTCTCCAACAAGTTTTGGCTTCGTTAATGAGCATCATCTTAGCAAATCTAACTTTTATATTATCAAAGAAGTTATGCCACTCAAAGAATTGATCCATATCACAAATCCACATATCAAATATCCAAAGGTCATGACGACCATCAAAAGTGGGGGGGTTTTATTTTGTTAAGACTCAAAACTCGCTCATCAAAGTCATCATGTTTAGAGTAACCTAAATGATAGTCATACCGGTGGCGCTCAGAGTAAACTTGTCCATAATGATTGTTCTTATGATATTTATTGGTCTTTGAGTGCCCTATTCGAAAACTCTTTTGGGGCTCAATTCTTTTAAATATGTTGATCACCTAAGTTTGTAGTGCCCTTTAAATAGTCATAAGAATATCACTAAGGGTTGAGTTTATAGTAAGTATAAACTTAAGCTTGGACATTGGATGATCATAACACAAAAGCATGCAACACTTACTTAGAAATGAAATTGAGATCACAAATGGTTCTTGCAAGTGAAGTCACAATACAAAAATAAAGCTAATCCTATCTTTTTTTTTAATGTGGAGATCAATTAAGAACAAATTGCACTAATAAAATTGTAAGCATGTAATACTAGATTCTTAAGTGTAAATGATTAATCAAACACGATGTCAGAAGCAAGAACTCATAATTATCAAATAGAATAAGATATTAGCTATCACTGATGAAAGAGGTTGATGAAAAAAAATTAACAATTAAAATGCTAGGTGAGATTTTTTTTTTTTTTGCATAAAGTAATATTAATGATAACTTTAAATACCAAGTGCAATACCAAAACAGTAAAATCAACAAATTAAAAGGTAGAGTAATATACCGACCAGCATTTAAATTGTTGAATTCAATCGTGGATGGACCTCAGATGATGTGTCAGCTGACATGGTAATAGGGGATGATGTGGTGATGTCTACTTTCGTGGTGGCTGATTGGCATGATGTGGCTCCGGACTGATGATGTGGCGGATGACGTGGGTCTAGGAAGCTGATGTGGCAAGGTTAATTAATTTCGCCTCAGCTCTCTTCTTCTGTGCTGCAATTGCTTTGTTGAGTTTCCTTTGTTGCTATTGCTGGTGGCGTTGTTGCTATTGCTGGTGGCGCGGCATGATTGCTGAAGGGGAGGATAGTTGTAGTCTATTGAAGATGGTGGTTGCTGCTAGCCGGTTCTACTGCTCTGTCTGTGGCTGGCGGTTGAGGGCGACGACACTGGGGACAGTGGCAGATGAAGATCTGTTGATGGCGCGGAGAGGATCACACTGGTTGAGGCACTGCCACCGACGAGGATTTACTGTTGCTGGCGTGAGCAACCTGTTGTGGCTGCTAAAGGCGATGGCATTGTGGACGGTGGCAGATGAAGATCTGTTGTGCTGCCTTTGTTGCGGTGAGCCACCAATCGGTGCTGGCTGTGGTGGGTGGGTGGCTGCTTCTGGTGGTCTGTGCTGCTGATTTGGTTGTTGAAGCTGTAGGTCTGTTATAGAGGGTGCGATTTATTGGTGGCTGCGAGTTGTTGGTTTGTAACGCTGTTTTGGGTTGCTGAAGACAACTCTGTTGTGGCAGGCGCTGCAGGGCTGTGGAGACAACAACTTGGTGTGGCTCTGTGGGCTTCTTGTGGCGTGGAGTGGTGGTGGCGGTTGGATGTCCGATCTGCCGATGGCGGGGAGAAGGTGAAACTGGTAGGTGCGCCGCCGCAGACAAAGATCTACTGCTGTTGGTGTGGGCGACCTGTTGTGGCTACGAGTTGTTGACGGCGTGTACCTATGGATTGATGTGGTGGTATTGGTTGTGATCGGCGTTGAAGGCAGACTGATCGGTGTTTTTGATGATGAACAGTGACCGTTAAAGAACAGCGAACAATTTTTTGTTTTTTTTAAATCAGAACTGAACAGGGAACAATTTTTTTTTAGATCAAACCGGATCTAGAATTTAACATAAATATTGTGGATCGTTTAATTGTAAGAACAATTAAAACCCTGATTCTAATACCAAATTTGATGCAGGACAATAAAAAATAAGAATTAAAGCAAGAAAAGAAAAAAGCTTTTAGAGAAGAAGCTGAGAAGAGAAAGCAAAGAAAAAGAAAAAAGGAGATTGAAGATATATAAAACCTGAAATATTTTCATTAATCATTAAAAACCGTGTAACATTTAGAAAAGTAAGATATAAATACTAAAACCCTAACTAAAATAAGCATTTGGGCGTATGACGTACTAAATAAAATACCCAACAATAATTAAATCAAACCCAACAAATAAAACCAAAGTAATAAACCTTAATTAAAAGTTCATATAAATTAAACACAAAACATAAATTAAAGCCCAATCTCTCAATTGTTTGGACTATCCTTTATTGTCTATGATTATTCACGTGTATAAATAATATTTTGGATTCGGTGTCCCATCAAGGTCGTAGCTGCTTGATTTATTGTTGATGTTCTTTATTTATTTCAATGACGTAACGATTGTTACATCATTAGAGATAGCGTGTGCTTTGTGTCCAGCTCCAAGCATCAACGTATGGCTGCTTGAATTTGTTCCAGGGTTCTTCCTTTTGTTTCTGGCACCAGCAATGCCACAAACGCTATGGTCATCGCATTGATCACAGCATAAAGAATAAATGTACCTGAAAACAAGACATGGATAGATCAGATTTCGGCTTGCACATCTTGCTTTACAATTTAATGTTAAATTGCTTCTGATAAAATGAAGTTTTAGATTTATTTACCATAGGAGCTCCAGGACATAAGGAAGTTGAAGGTGAAGGAAACTGTCCATGCACAGAACCAGTTCACTAGTGTTGCTAGGCTTCCAGAAACTCCTTTGATATTCAAAGGGAATATCTGCAACAAAAAGATTATGTTTATGTTGGGGGGATATATCCAATATATATGGAGACGGAGTTATCATCTTGAATGGTGTATTAGATTACCTCTGACATTATAACCCAAGGAATTGGACCCATTCCTGCCGAAAATGTTCCTATAAATAGCTAAAATTCGAAGAGTGATTGTCAGATTTAACATGGGAATATATGGGGCTTTTTGTCGTTAATTGTTTAGGCTAACATTGATATCGTTTGAGAAAACTTGTAGCCTTACCAGTATGCCAGTTACAGCGAGCATGGGAGCTGACTTGAGTGCTAATTCATGAACCTGTTTTACACACAAGGTATCTCTAAATATTTATATATCTGGAAAAGACAGCATCGTGAATTATGACTTGTAAGGTGTATATGAGAATGAGAGTTTGACTATAACCGTCAGATAGAATGAAAGCCCTGTTATTAGGCAGGCGATGACCAGTCCTGATGCAGAAACCTAGAACGCAAAGAAAGTACAGCTTTCAATATGTGAAGGGGTGGCTAGTCTGAGGAAGCTCTAACTGAGACGTGAACAAAACTTTACCAGTAAAAGAGGTTTTCTTCCAACTTTATCTATAATGGTTGTGTTTAGGGCAACAACCACAACCTGCAAAATGGAATTGTTTCAGTCAATTCCAAGCGGGTTGAGACAATTAAACTTTCTTTTTAATTTGACTAGCATTCTGGGAAGTTAGGAACCTGAAGGATGGCATAGATTATGGTTCCAACAGACGGAGAAAATCCTGAAATATCAGTCTCAGAAAATTAGAACAATCATGAATCTTTGAGCAGCATGCCAGTTCAAACTTTGAGTTATTCGATCTTCTTTACCTGCTACTTCAAAGATAGAGCTGGCATAAAAGCAAATCGCATTGATTCCTCCAAATTGTTGCAAAACCATCAATCCAACTCCTATCTGGAAAATAATTAAGAAGTTAAAATAAAAGGTCGTGGTGGAGCGAATACTTATTTTTCACTGAGATCAGTAGAAAGTAATGAAATATTTACAAGGACTGAGTGCAGGTTTCTTCTTTGGAATAGGTCTAGCAGTTTGGCTTTTGGGAGGCGTTCCAGAGTTTCTATATAATCCTGTCAGACAATTGACATATTACTCGTTATTTTATTTTTTATTGTAAATTTTGAGACATTACAATGAAATCCTAATGCAGACTACAAAATGGGAACCTTGATTTCAATTGCCTCGTAAGATATATCAGCAGCCCTGCCACGAAGTTTCTGTAATGTGGTTTCAAACTCTTTTTCACGCCCCCTCTTTGCCTGGATTCATCAGATAGTGTGTCATATATATGTTATTCTTTGTCATTTATATATAAATATTGCTGTTTTTTACCAGCCATCTGGGAGACTCTGGAATGAGAAATAGGCCAACATGCAGAATTACACAAGGGATAAGTCCTGCAAGACTTCAGAGGTAAGCTCCCTGACTTGCTATCCGTTGCATTATTTTTCTTTTGATGATTGAATATGCAAATGTACAGAGTAAACATACCAGTCAAAGCCAAAACCCTCCATCTCAGTACTGTCCCTATTATGAATGCAACAGACACTCCAGTAGCAACCATAAGCTGAAGATATGATAATGTAACGAGTTGTGAATGGTAATCCTTATGTATAATTTGTCGTTATGGATGATCTGCGTTGTCTATTTCATATTCTTTTATTCAGAAAGAATCCATCAAGTTAGACGGTCACAACATGGGAATACAAATTTAACTATGAAAATAGTGTGTACGTGATTTCGCTGTGTGCAATCTTTACCTGAGTCACAGCTGTTAATGTTCCTCTAAGGTTTTTCGGTGCAATTTCAGCTATAAAAACAGGTACCTGGTCATGATCAATAATGACATGATGCTCATCAGTAACATGTTTTATATTAATCAAATGCTAGACGGGAAATAAACTGTACCACGAAGGACAACGCTCCCATTCCATATCCAGTTGCCAATCTCCCAATGTCCAATGCCAGAGCGCCCTTTCATATTGAACCAAGACAAGGTAAGATTTATTGTCATTTATTTGGAAAGATCATTTTTTTATGCTTATTAAGATGACACAAACCTTAGCAAAGTAAATGGCAAGCCATCCTGCAGCACAGGAGGTGCTAGAAAATCTCATCGCCTATATCCCACATGAACACAGTATTATTAGGTGGATGTTCTCTGGAAAAAACATGTAAGAACAGAATCCTTCGCTAGTTTATCTTGAAAGATTAGGGATTCATAATATCATCTGTTTTCTTACCCCTTTTCGACCAATATAATCAGCAATTGGTCCGCTTGTGATTGCACCGATCATTGCACCAACTGTCAATATGGAACCAAACAAGGAATACTGCATGCATAATTGCAAGCTCAGAAATCAACAAATCAGTTTAGAAGCTAAAACCCTGAGAGTTGATTTCCGACGTTTAAAGTTGCGTCGTACACACGATCTGATTTTGTTAACGGAAACTATGGAGAGGAAACTATCAGCAACATAATCCAGTGAGTTCCTCTCATGATTTAGCATTCCAGAGATGAAGAATTGATTATTGGATCAACAGAAAATTCCCTCTGAGAAGAAAGAATTGTCTGTGTTGACAAATGTGACCAAGTATCAATTTTGTGGGGTCTGATTTTGAGCATTTATCGATGTCATTATCCTTGCTTGGTTTTGTCAGGGGTGTTAATTCGAGTCTTCAAAAAGGAAAATATTCGTTATCTGTTTTTTGGAATAGAAAATTGCTGCTTCTAGGGTGCGTGTAAATTTTTGTTGGAGGTCTGGCTTCTTAATCTTTTCCCTGAGTTTTGCAGCCTCTTAGACTCGTTTGTTTTTTAAGTAGTTTTTATAGTTATAATTTTTAAAAAAATAATTTTAAATAAAATGTGATTAAATATGATTAGTTAAATTTAAATACGTGTTTGGTAAAAATTATAATTTGAATTTATTTACAATAAAAAAAATTATAAGATGTTTAGTAGTTGTGTGATTGTAATTGTTTTTCAAAATATTTTTTACTTGAAAATATATTAAAATAATTTTTTTATTTTGAAAATATTATATTTTATATACATAAAAATGATCTGAAAATATAAAAAATTATTAATTTAAAATAAAAAAATTATTTTTATTCAAAAATGTTTTTAAAACGTAAAAGTAGAGTTTTATAAAATTTGACGATTGATTTTCAAACTTAATTTTTTAATGGTTCCATAATTAAAAACACAACTTAGTATGTTATCAAACCACTGCAAGTAAATAGACGCAGCCTTAGTCTCTTATGGATCCATTGTGTGCAGTGATATCATATCACTCCAACGCTTCTACAGTTCTGCCTTTTGTACTTTGCCTACTCTCAAGATTTTCTATGCTCCTATCCTCACTTCCCACCTTATGCTGCTTCTTTCGTTTCTTCTCATGGATTCATTTTTTATTAATTTGGATTTTCTTGCTCGATTGTTTAACTACTTTAATTTGCCAATGCTTTACTAAGGTTAATAGGTTATCATTTTCTAGTGCTGCCTCTTCGATGTGGCTTTCATTTGGTTAGGAGTTTCTATGTTTGAGTTTGACTTCTGCTTGCTAATGCCCCTAATTGTTGTTAGGATACTAGCATGCAAATCTGATAAGATATAAGATAAAAAAATAGGATAAAATAAGAAATTAGACACACAAGAATTTACGTGGTTCATTTAATTTGGCTACGTTCACGGACAAGTATAGAAAGATTTTACTAAGTAATGTGGGAATTACAACCTCTCTCTACTAATAGAAAAACAACTAAAATCTCTCTATTATTAGAAGAAAACACCTCACTTACTATTTCACAAATACCTCACAACTTTGTGGGATTACTCTCCTTCACTCTCTCTTCTTACTCTATTATTTCTTTTTTTTTGGTGTGTTCTATATGGCAAGGATGCACTGTCTATTTATAGACAAGTGGCACAAGTTTGGTGCCTACAATTTGTGACTAAGGAAGGATGGCTTCACCACCATTGTTGACTCCCACCATTGTTGACTTAGGTGGCTGGACTTAGGATGCTGGCTTCACAATTGTTTGCCTAAATAAGCTTCTGCTCCTCCTATGCTGATCTAGCTGTTCCATGGTGCTGGAATATGCTTTTTGTCCTATTCTACGCTGTCTACAATTTTCTGGTTTTCTCTTGGGATCCTTAGTTTTAATCTGTTTTTGGTCATTTACTTTTGGCATCATTCTCGTGTGAAGGTTAGCTTAACATTTTCCAATCAATAAAATCTCTTGGATTTTTCAAGTAGAAAAGAAAAGAAAAGAAAAGAAAAGAGTGAAGCTAAGGCCTTGCTTGAATCGTTAACTCACCTCTGCTATAGACAAAGACAGATCTTCCCTTATAGCATTCTGAGTTGGTGATGAATAGCCAGACTGGATTCAAAAGCAAACATCTGTTGTCAGCAGTCGTAATGCAAGGTTTTGAACTACTAATTAATAGTACGTGTTTTTAGAGTTGAAAAGGAAAGGACGAGGAGGCACTTACACAGGATCCAACTTCAAAAGAACCAGCAACTGCAACAAATGTGCTGAGGTAAACCATCCAAGCAATGCCAGTGTTGTTGCTGCTACACTGAGAACCAGATCCTTCTTCGCGAGATGAATTATCGGGCATGAGTGGTTCTCTTGCATCTTCGATCGCACCATCGTGATCATACTCCATCTTTTCTCTGATGGCCAGGCCTTTTCTTTTCTACTATCTATCTATCTATCTCTCTATATATATATATGGACGAACAGGCTAAAGAGAAGTCTGAAAAAATGTTTTTGTGGTCGAAGAAGACAGATTATTGAAAAGGGCCCGAATGAGATATTTATGTGGAGCAACAAAACGTGGATGATATTTGCTTTCGAAAGGAGACCAAAACACTCTGGTCCCGGAGCTGTCAAACTTCAAAAATCATAATAACAGAGCATGGCTCACGGCTTCCTCTAACGTTAGCAACGTGTGATACTGTGATGCACATTTTCTAGTGGGATCTGCCCTTTTATGCTGTGCAAAAACAGGTTTCATAAGAAACAAGAAGGGATTAGGTGAATCAACGCGGAGTCATTAATCGCTGAAAGAGCAAAACATCAACATGCTAGGCATGTTCTTTCAGAAAGTTTTGAGCAGATTATAAAAGACTATCAATTCTAAGCTCTAATTCGCTCTTTGCTTATAAAATCTGTCTCTTTCAAGCATGGAACAGTCGAGCCATAAAACATTTTTCTATACCTGACCACTGTATTGACAGTATCTGCTCTTGGAGGGAGAAAAAACCCGTGCCTATAAATAAATAAATTAGAGCCCGTTTTGATATTTTGGAAATTGATGTGCATGTAAAATAATACCCACATAGTTAAGAGAAGAATAATAATAATAATAATACCCATGTAAAAGACAGGGTTATTCCACGTCACACAAGTGGCAACTCAACAACCAAAAAGATAGAAGATAGATGAAGACAAACCGTTGACTTGATGGTATTCCAGGCTGACAAGCAGGTGCTGCAGGGTTACTGATAGATAGCGAAGATGAAACGAGTGGCTGAGAAAGATCATCAGCTCAAGATGAAGATGGAAGATACGTAAAATAATCACAGCAATGTGGTTGTTCAATAGAATAAAATAAAAGGACATTGAAGTTTTCGTCATTAATAAGAAAGAAGAAAGGTACATTCAAGGGCGGAGCCTTGTACAAGGCTCAGGTGAGCTGTAGTCTAGGTAACAAATAATATTTTGTCCAATTAAAAAAAAAGGAGCACACGTTTGAACAATTGAACCTTTATGAATTGTGAGGCTTTCTAAACACAAAATTATACAAAGAAGAGGAGTGCAGACAAAAGTAAGGACACAGTAATATAATTGCAACCCGTGGAAAATAATTGTTTTTGTACGTAATTAATTGTAATATATGTTTTGTTTGGGGTGTTTGTGTTTGTGATAGTGGTTGTTTTTTAAAGTATTTTTTACTTGAAAATATATCA
>Ga0325410_1002948_pt1 | contig 19109 bp, 7 predicted proteins | sample PopdelMetagenome_16_FD_206182 | JGI IMG/M metagenome (GOLD analysis project Ga0325410, IMG submission 206182) | Populus deltoides microbial communities from Bellville, Georgia, United States - Xylem-PdIQD-R3 | ecosystem: Host-associated > Plants > Phyllosphere > Stem > Wood/Secondary xylem... | reverse complement strand
TCATCACAATTCACAGGTCTTTTACCCACCAATGCTTGAAAACAATGAAGAGATGGCATTCCCTGAATTATTTCACTTTGCCAACATGTTTTACCTCATTTATACAACCATTTAAGTCTTCACCCTGAACTACTAGAACTTTCTCTAGAGCAAACAGTGTTTTGAGTTGATGCCAAATCCATGGCAACAAATGCACGGAACTGATTCAAAAGCAATGCGAGAGCTCCTCAAATAATGAGATACCGATGTTATAAAATCAACAATAAAGGGGGGGAAATCTAATTAGATCAGTTCGATTCCAAGTAGACAAACATGTGACTATCTATGGTATAATTACATCTTATCTGTTGGTATTTCCTATAATGGAAGGAATGAAGGTTGCCCCAAAGAATTTGGATGAACGTAGAAATCTGCTCAAAGAAAGAAGGTAAACTGAAGCTAAAGATTAGGATCTCTACACTACCCTCCGTACCTTCATGTATAAAAACAAATATCCGCATACAGGTCAAGAAGCGGTGAAGGTAATGGTTTAGTACTTGCATCAGCTTTATCATGTGATGCCGTCCAGATCTGCCGAATCATGATGTATTATTACGCACAAAGGCCGGTTGAATTGAAAAAAAAGAAAGAAAAAAAACCCTACCTGTATAGAACTGAGTCTTCTCAGCTCAAAACACCAGAGCCTGAATCGCCTTCAACTGGGAGATTCAGGTCAGGTAGCAGAAAGGAAGGCTTCGTGCCTTCATCCTCCTGTAATGGGAAAGAAACATTGTGTGGCAGCATGGAATCACAGGCTACTTTTGTTTCCTGAGGCGGGATTGAAATATCATCTTCTGGTTTAACAGCAGCTGGAAGTACCTCTGGTCTTTGCTGTGATAGAAAATCAAGCTGCAAGGAAAAAACAGAATCACCGTGTCATCTTATTGTTGGTGTATTACCTATCTACATCCATAGCCATTCATGGAGGAGCATTAAATAGAGGAATAAAATAGGCAGAAAATATAGCCTCAGTTCATGCTGCTGGCTTGTCAAGAAAAGGGAAAAAGGAAAAGAAAACAGGAAAGAAGCAAACAAAATTAAACATAGCAAAGCAGTTGTGCAATCTCAAGGCCCTGTCTATGTGATGTGACATAGGTATAATTGTGCATCAAGCTTCTCTAAAATATGTAAGAGTTGTAACATATGACAGATCTTTTATTTCTAGCTCAAAGTTAATAATAATAAAATGCACTTGCATGATTGCATGCAAAGCAAACAATTATTACAGGCTAAATTCACTACTTCTTTTGACTATTGTCTCCATTTATCCACCTCAAGACTAAAAATTTCAACAAACAGGTTATGATGTGGAACTTAAAGAACAACATATAGGATATACCCAAATATGATCACCTTTAAGCCCTACCAGATGCCTTAGACAGGGAACAACCAGACAACCATCAAACATGGATAACCAAGGAATGCATAAATGATTAAATTAAGATTAATAAACACAGAAACACATGTAGAGTTTACATTGTAGGATAGATAATTTGTGTAAATTTTATATGCGAGGTTCACTGTCTAATTTATTTACATACAAACTGTTTGATCATTCTAATATTTAATCTCTATAAGAACTACAATACCAGAATCAAGAAAAAATGAGAAACTATTATTAGGATTGTCAAAAAGAAATCAGTAGAGTTTCAGGAAAGAGGGAAGGATGTAACATGTCACAGGAGCATTTCAATCAGTTATGAACGGTCACACAACTTATTAAGCCAGTCAAGTACAAAAACACATACAGAAGAACAGAGTGCGTGTTAATTTAGGGATAGCAATATACTTCAAATTGCTACAGAGCCAAGAACGAAATTTCTGAAACAAAGGTAAACTTTTTAAAGGGAAGAAAAAAACAAGAAATGAGAATGAGTTTGAAAGAACAATAGGTTCACCTTCATTCTCTTCAATTTTTCATTTGTGGCTCTCTCTTTCTCTACAGTCACACGTAATGTTGCCAATTTCTGATCATGAATGAAGCACACAATAAATATTAAAATTAACACCAAATAAGTGCCTCACAAAGCAAATATGCAGGAGAACAAAGCCAGGTTTCAAAACTAGTAAACTAATGGAACATACGTTTTTCAAACGTCTTCTTTCCTTCAATAGCAAACCCTCCTCCTCTCTAAGCTCAACTAAATTCTGCCAGCAACCAAACAATTTAAAACACCATGAGATAGAATTCCAAAATATTATACGTCTATTAGACAAGGCAATGCAAAGGATAATTATTTTTTAATGTCATCATACATCCAGATTGGATATTACTTGCCAGCATAAGTAATATTGCCACATACAGAACCACCTACATCAGTTGAATGCTTGCCTTTAGTTTTTTAAGGGTGATAGCAAAACAACAATAGATGGACAGAAAAGCTGGTTTGAAGCTAACTCAACCACTTGCCAGACTAAGATAGTTTCTAGAACCAACTAAAGAGATTCTAAAACACCCGTAAAGAAATTGATCAAAACCAATACATGCATCACTTTACATGCAATATAAGAAACTTGATTACCTTCTTCTTTCTTGACCTCTTGGTTGTTGGCGTTTCACTTGTAACGGCAACCTGATACATGCACCAAAATGAGACAGCCTTAGTTAACAGACTTAATATTTTGCTGCCAGCCACTTAATAAATAAAAACGAGAATACGTAAAAGATTACAGTTATCTGTACACAAGCATGTACTATGCATGCATTCAAACATGCATGCATACATGAGTCAAATCAAGTTACTTTCCGCGTTTCAAGAATATCATTCATGATCATATAAGAAACACTCTTTGCTCGGTTCCCTTTGAAGGGGGGCATGGAAGCGCTACATTCTATTCTATCCGAATGCCAGCTACTGTGAGTGTCATGTAAAACACAGACATGCACCCACAGCAACCATGACCATTCACATTCAATTCATTGACCCACTCCATGCTTTTCGGTAAGAAACAAATTTCTCCTAGCGTCTAAAATGCAACACAAAAGGAGGATGATAAAACTAATATATAGTTTTTATTTCTCTGTTTGCTATAAGGGTACGCTAGTTATACTATAAGGTTTTTGAGCTACGAATATAAATATACCAAATATTAAACATAACCCAACAGGTCAGCTTATATATACCATAAATTTGGTTCAATGTGGTCCCCACTTCAAGACCAACCAATTTGCCACCTAAAAGCATCACACTTTCCTCTTCATTTCAGCCAAAGGATTTTCATTTTGAAAAAGACATTTATTTGACCAAGAAATTCTTGCTCTTTTTAGACCCCCACCGAACCCTAAGATGACAAAAAAAGAAAGAGAAAAGCTATCAAAACAGCCTGTCACTTGCTACAAAACCCACAACCCAATCAACAATTTCAACTGTCACAAGTTTTAAGCCCAGCTAGATGCATGTCTGTCACGTGAGAAAAGAACAAGATTTTTGTTTTAGCGCCCGCAGGAAGTGGGAAACTGTGGCTACACACACCAAATCATATATCCAATAAAGTGCGCACAACCACTAACACTATCACACCTATTTCGCCACGAAAACACGCCACCCATAAAAACAGCTGCGCCTGCTGCTGCTGCCGCCGCCGCCTCCACTTTCCATGATGACTAAACTGCCCTTCATCGCCATGTCACATAAAGCACACTGAGTTTGACTATGAGTAAGGTTCGTTTCGTCATTTTCCATATCCGTATCCAATCCATGTGCATATCCATCCCTCTACGTCTATGGTTGCTAACCCGACAACTATCTTAGATTCTGGAAGAAAACTCGTTGACAAAAATGCCCTTCAATAAAAGGGTATTTTCGTCCCTTTAAAAGGCACCCGAATGGAAGTCGCAGTCTCTCCTTCTAAACTCAAGAATATAAAAGTGAAAGAAGGGCATCTCAGTCAAAATGACTTGGAACGGTGAGTTTGTTAGCCGGAGAATTTACAGACCCTGGTGTTTATATTCATGAAGGATCCCATGGGCAAAATCGTTATTTAAAAAAAAAAAAGAATTCCTAAACCGTAACCGAAAGAAAAATAAATATCACGTTTTCAAAGGGCAATCTCGTCCACTGAAAAAGAAACAAAAGAATGCCACCAGGAAACCACCGAGGCCAACTCACCGAGTCAGAAAGAAAGAAAGAAAGAAAGCCAAACAAACCTTAGATCTCGAGGTGGCAAACAACTTAGAGGGAAGACTAGTGGTGGCTTCATCAAAACCGTCGCCACCACCGCTGACGGAGGTGGCACAGCTAAAAGAAAGCGGAGTGGTAGGACTAGCATGAGCCGAGGAATCAGAACCCTTTTTCCTCCTGGTCATCAATACATGCTTAGAAGAAGAGCGTCGTTGTCTAACACTCCAGTCCACACTCAAAGCCAGAACGGCTCCTTCCTTAACCAAATCCGGCGGAAAATGACGTCGTCGACGTGGTGCAGGGAATGGCTCTGGCTGGTTCAGCTTTAAAAGTAGCTCCACCACCAAACTGTCATCGGTCATAGCTACTTGAACCCACTCGTCCTCTACGGTCATATTGCTTCGGCGTTAGTGTCTTCTCTGCTCCCCCTGTATCTTCTGTGGTTTTAGAGAGAGAAAGGGAGGATTTTAGAGAGAGAGGCGATATCTTCGTGTGTGAAGAAAATGGAGGTTGCAAGTGGTGTCTGTTGACAATAATAAGGTGGTTAGCAGCACTTTCTATATTTTTGTTTTTGTGGATTATTTGCATTTATTGTTTGTTTTTATTTTATTTATTTGTGTGAGTAAGTGTTTGATGGAAGGATGGATGGATCGTTTGTTTTTGTTTTTTTTTTTTAAGTGGGCCCAGTAAGGGTGCAGATGAAGCAAACGTGGAAGAACTGGTTAGGGTTTTGGTTCTGTACCGGTCCGGATTCGATGAAGAAATAAGGTGGGGAAAAAGAAAAAATCAATTGACCCGTTAAAAATTCAAGTTAATTTGGTGGTCCAGCCAAAATTTAGCTCTAAACTCGATATTGTTTAAATTTCTTAAAAATAAAATTAAAGAATAACTCTTTCAAATCATCACTTAAATCTTACTCGATTATGGTTTTACAATGGAGGAGGTTTGGCGGGTGAGAAAAAAAAATAAAATATCAATTAAACTAAGAAAACTAGAAAAAACTAACTGAAAAAATCGAACCGTAAAAAAATTCAATTAAACCGATTAAAATTTAAAAAAAATCAACTGATTCGGTTCGGTTTCTGTTTTATAAGCCTGAAATTGAAAAAATCAAACCGAACCCAAACCGAAAAAACCAGAAAAAACCGAGTCAAACCAAAAAACTGAAACCAAACCGAAAAAACCCAGTCAAACAACCGAGTCAAACCTGTTTGAACTGGTTTTTGTCCTAAAAAACTGAACCGAACCAAAACTAGTCGGTTTGAACCGGTTTCTATTCGGTTTCAGTTTTTAAAAAAAATCGATTTTGTTACTTTTTTTTTATAAAAACCGAACCGAACCTAAAATAATCACTCCTAGATTTGGGTTATTATTATAAGAATTAATATGGGTCAATTTGATCTAAAATTTTATATTAGACGCTAATTTAGATTGGCTCAAATTAATTTAAATTTTGAATTTTTTATAAAATTTTAAAATAATATTATTTTAATTAAAAAAATTTTTCAATAATATTGTCTAGATGAAGTTACAAGTTAATTCATTGAATTGGGTTGGTTCTTGTACCAAAGATCTGAGATCGGAGGAGGATGGATGTTTTTTTTTTTTTTATGGAACCTTATTGAAAGTATTGCTTTAAATTCATCATAATGTAAGAAGATCTTTTTGTGTATATCAATGAAAATTCTACCGTTATTTAAAAAAAAAATCTAACTCCTTTTTATGTTAAGCTATTAATGAGTCTTTATCTTTTTTTTAATTTTTAATTTATAAAATTGTAAAATTTAAAGCTATTAAAAAGGACAAGATTTTGACTATATTTAGTATTGTAGTGCAATATATTTTAAAAAGATATTTAAAAAAATATATATCAAAATAATCATTATAATGTTTTTTCAAATAAAAAATAATTTCAAAATACATTTAAAAATAAAATTTATCACACTCTCATACACTTATTTTTATTGAAATAATATAAAAGTGTTTTTGTTTTTGTTTTTGGATGTTTTCCAAAAATAATTTTGATTTAAAAAATATTAAATTAATATTATTTTAATATTTTTATGGTTTTAATGTGTTAATATCAAAAATAAAATAAAATAAAATATTTTAATATATTTTCAAATAAAAAATTATTTCAAAAAATACCTTCCACTATAATCTTTAATAATGAATTACGACTTGCATATGATTTTTATTTTACAATGATGAAAACTTGACAAAGCATGATGAATTAAATAACAGAAAATCTCGTCTTTCTTTTAACAATAAGTAAAATCTTAATATGTAAAGTGGGCATGATAATTCAAAATGTAATATACTACTTTAGAAGTAAAATACTTTATTATATATAAAGCTAAAAAATCTTAATGTTTCATTATGTATTTTACACAATGAAGTTACTATTTTATCCCTTAACAACATATCTGCTAAGAGAATAATTTGGTAATTTTATAAGATTCAAATGTTATTATCAAGTTCATGAAAGTGATTATAGTAATCTCATATTTAAACAATATAGTTAAATTAATTAATTGCTCTTGAAAGTTATTTTCATTTAATTATTTTAAGGGGTATTCTTGGTTTTTTATATTTTTTTATATACTAGAATTGATAAATTAACCCTAAATTCATATTTTCTAAGCTTTTGTATTTAGGGGTATTTTTTTTCATTTTCTATAGGTTTTTCTGTTATTATTAGTTGGGTTATGGGCGATTAAGTCTTTTTCTATTTAAAAAAATATCAAGAAAAAAGTTGATAGTGCATTCTACACATGTGCTAGTGTGTGGAACAGCTTCGTCCTCTTAGAACGGCACTTGAATCGTCGTCCGATAAAAGAACATCAGCTTCCACCACGATATTTAAAACTACACAGGGCCCTCTTCACGTGGGGTTGCTCTTTTTTTTTTTCTTTTCTTTCCATCTTTTCTCTCTCTCCCCTCCAAATTGAATTTAGTGATGGCCATTAAAAAAAATCAATTTTGTCCTCTTACTTTATGACATTTCATATTTGTCCCTCAATGTTTTAATTTCTAAGTTTAATTCTTAGCTCTTTTATTATATTTTAATTTGTTTTTAATTTCATCCTTGATTTTTAATTTCTTCAAGTTTGGTCTTCATTCACTTGATTTTTATTTTTAATCTAGATTCTTTTATGAATTTAATTTTACCTTTCAATTTAAATTTTGATGATATTTAAAGTTAGGCCCTTAAGGTTTTGATTTTAAATTTTGATTCTTAACCCTTCTATCAAATTTAATGTTTTTACAATTTCATCATTGAATCCATAATCTTGGTTTTTATTTTTCAAATATGATCCTTATTCTCTTGTGTTTTTACCTTTTGTTTTGGATTCTTTTGTTAATTTCATTTTTCTTTTCAATTTTACCCTTCAATTTAAAATTTGATGACATTTAAGTTTAGACCCTCAATGTTTTGATTTCAAATTTTAATTCTTAACCCTTTAATCAAATTTTAATTCGTTTTCAATTTTATTATTGGATCCATAATTTTATTTTTTTTATTTTTTCAAACTTGGTCTTCATTCTTTTTATTTTTAATTTGGATTCTCTTGTGAATTTATTTTTTATTTTTCCATTTAATTCAAAATTTTAAACCATGCTCTTATTTTTTAGAAATTGAATCGAGGCAAGTATCAGTCCAAGTCAATTTTTTTTTCTATTTTATAAATAGAATAAGGATGACATCATTTTGAAAAAAAATAAAGGAAACTAGTCAATAATTGTTTACCCTGTCTTAACTAGGTTTGCCACGGGTCGACCAAGTTACAGGTTAACTTGTGTTTTTTATTGTTTTACAATGGGTCAGTTATCCCTAAATTTCTTTTGAAACCCGACCCACACTAAACCTCGGGTCACCCGACTCACGGATCAACCCATTGTTTCGCTATCTATTGGGTTATACTGTTCACCTGAATTTTTTCTCTTCTTTAAAATACAAATAGAGCACTTGAACATTATTTTTTTACATTACAAAAAATTTAGAATTTTTTTCTCTTCTTTAAAATACATTAAAAGAGCTTAAATATTATTATTTTTATATTACAAAACATTTAGCACGATACGCAACAAAGAGCAAAAAACCAATCTAATTATAAACCATAAAGTCTTAGCATGAATAGTTTTTCTTCATCAATTGAAGACTTATTTTAGTATTGATGTCAGAAAACTCCATAAAATAATAATAGGAAAACACCCTTTTTAAAAGAAAAAATAATTCCTTATTTACTTCTTTTTGCAATTTAGAAGAAGGTTGAAACTCAAAACCCTTCGAGAAGGGAAAAGTATAAAACATTTGACCTAACCAATTGGTGCCCTTATAACCAATATTATCATGCGGCTTTGTACAAGACATTTTTTCAACCGCACTCGTCGTTGAATTTTCTAATCATGCATTTGCAACACCTCCAACATAAAATGATACATGCATACATACATACATACATACATACATAATAAATCAAGATTTTATAGGTATATATTTATTAAAAAATACCAGCTAAAAAAAAACATACAAGTATAAATTTTTTCAAACACGAACACGCCTTAATAAAAATGTATTGGGTCTACCCCTAGCCAAACTCGGCTACAATTGAGCGTGGTAGTGTGTCAAGCTTCAAGCGTGATAGATTTAGTGCTAGCCAGATCTAGTCATGGATGGGCTTGACAGTAGCGTCAGACCCAACCACAAATAGGTTTAACGGTGTATCTAATCTAGACATTAGCTAAACCTAAGAGATGAATGAATCTAACACTATCAATTCTATAAGTTTTTATATAAAATCACAGAGGAATTATTTCTCAACAAATAAGTTTAATTAAACAAATCTATATTCCACAAAGATCATTAGATTTATTAAAGTCTTTTATGGCCAGCAATGTCACCATATCGCTAGATAAAATAAATAGAATACGACTCATAATATCATAAAAGTAAAATTACACTTTAATCTTTTTTTTTATAAAAGAATAAGATTCATGAGTTACAAATACACCATGTGATATTTATAATTTTTATTTTCTATTGCATATATACTTTCAGAGTATATTTTTTTAGAATATTATTGTATTTTTTAAAAAAATACTTATTTAAATAAAAATAAAATTAAAAAAGCAAATTTGTTGGCCTAGCCGTAAGTGTTGTGCACATCATAGACTAGGCTTTTGTTAAATACTTGTTAAACCATTGAAACTCCCTCTCCTTGAACTTTAAATAACAGCCATCATTGATGGGGTGGATCATTATGGTGATGGTGTTTTGGAGTTGTGATTTTTGTCAAAATTCTTTGTTTCGGCAAATGGGCAGGTTAGTTGAATTTTTTTTTTAATAATTATAAATATTAATACCAGTGTATACGTGTCTTAACTAATCTCTTAAGACTCTTAAGTTAACGATTAAGTAAGTTTTCAATAATTTTAAAATTTATAACATTCAAATTAGTAGTTTTTAAAAAATAAACCTAAAATTTAATTAATTGGATTATATCACTCGAAATTAAGTTACTCGATCATTTTTTTAATTAATGTGAGTATTCGAGCCAGGTTACGTGAATCTTGACTTATTTTATAGTCCTTAAAGTTAACGACCTTATAAATCTCCAGTGATCATCATATTAATAATCATAAAATTTAAATTCAAATTAAAAAAAATTAAACCTTTTAATCTTAAATTTTTATCATTAAATCACCTAGGTTAAGTTACTCGATCTCTGGTCTGTGAGTTTGTGGTCGTGTTTTGTTGCAAGTTTTGACCCTCCCTCGATGATAGGAAGTTCACCAGCTGCTGTGTTGACTATGTTGTTAGATAAGGACCTCCACATCAAGAGGTTATTATGAACAAATTATTTATTGTGGAGGAGAGCAATGGTCAATGATGCCTGTGGAACTTTCAACATTTTTTTTTTCATTTTATACTGTTAGGGTTGAGTTGGAAGGAGGTATTTTCAAGCTTGTTAAGCTTGTTGTGATATTTTTTTTTTAGAGAATATTTGAAAACGCCGATTAATTTGTATATTTAAAATATTTTTTTATTATTTTTTTATATTTTAAATAGTTTTGATGTGATGATTTCAAAAATAATTTTTAAAAATTAAAAAAAAATATCATTTTAATACATTTAAGCATGAAACACATTTTAAAAAATAAGCGCAACCACACTCTCAAATAGACCCTTATAACTTACCAAAAAAAAAGTCATCTCCTAATATTATTTATTTTTCAATACTTTAACCCATGCAAGTATCTTTTAAGCATAGTTATTAAGTAAAACTCGGTTAATTTAATAGATTAATAATTTATAATTTATAATACAACTAATTATTTCAAATTTATAATTAAATACTAATATTTAAGAAAGTAATTAAATGGATGCCTACTTTATTTTGCTTTCTATTGACGATCCTTACTTTACCAAAGGTTCATTCCTTTATTTGGCTTGCTATTCAAATCTGTATTTCTACTAGATCCTTACTTTTTTTTGCCGCAGATAAACTCTTAAGGGCGAAGCTTCATGTCCTTTTTGTGATAGCGAACTTGAGACTTCAGATCACCTTCTTCTTCATCATTGTCTAGATGTGTTAATAATTAACCATAGATTAAATACAACTAATTATTTCAAATTTATAATTAAACAATCCAATTAATAATTCCGAGCAAAATCCATGGTGAGAAGTGTTTAAAGAATTATGCCATGATGATATTGGAATGATGAAGGTTTAAAGAGCTCATTATTTAAAGATATTGAGATTTCATTAAATACATGGAGATTCGTGTGGAGATCACATTTAGAGATGTGAAGATTTTATTTAGAGGTACACATATTTTTTTAAAAAGACGTGGAGATTTTATCATAAATATTGATATTTTGTTTGGTAATGTGGAGATTTTTGGTGGAGACATGAAGATTTTATTTAGAGATTTAGAAATTTTCAAATAATATATTTTGATCTCAAATAATATATTTATCCTTGAAACCTATTTGATCTCAAATAATATATTTTGGGATACACCGACCTCTTTTCTTTTTGTTTAGGTTGCATTTCTTTGTTTATAAAGTGTTGGAGATAACAACTAGCAACCAATCTTTCTATTTTTTGAGGAAATGACAATTCTCGGTATCATACTTGTTGTCATGGTAAAAAAAATAAAATTTATTAGGGTTTTTTGTGTTCAAGCAAAAATTCATATTCTTAAATATATTGAAAATCATATCTAAAAAGAAAATACATTAGATCCCCAAATGAAGGCATACGGATTATAGAAAACATTAAAACACGTCACGGAAAATATTGTAGCCTCAAACATTGTAACTCCTCTTACATGGTGAATTTTGTTTCCATTTTGATCATCAAACTTTTTATTTAGACAATTGCATTTTTTATGGCCAAATTTAAGGCTAATTGTTTTAAATTTATTGAAAAAGAGCAAGATTGAAAGAAAGTACACCAAAAGTTAGAAAAATAAAGAAAATAGTTGGCAATTTTGAAATTATGCCCAAAAGTTCACTTTTGTATTCCTACTTTTTAAATGATAAACTTTTGGTCCCTCGAGATTTTAAAAATTCAATTATTGTTCAAAAATCTATTTTCTTTATTTTTTAATCCTTGGTTTGAGAGGGGTAGAAAGAGTGGTTGAATTTCGGTGAAAGAGAGAAAGTCTAGTTGACATCGTTTTTTGCCAAGAAAAAGATTAATTTTGGTATCAATGGGTATCATTCGATGAGAGGAGTTTTACTTATGTGTTCTTTATCCTTCTTATAGCTTGAAAACATAGACCTGAGCTTGAAAATATATATATATATATATTTTTTTTTTATTTCGTGTTGATTTTGGGTTTTTAAACTGATTGTTTGAGGCAATATATGGGTTTGCAAAGGTGTATGAGAGTATTTCTTATATGTTTTGATTCAAAATAAGTTGAAAAATAAAATTTTTAGGAAAGAAAATCCACCGCCTGACTTTTTGAAGACCCTCGGGCTACCTAGAATTAGGCTAAAAGTTGACGCATGGTCTACCATAACACATGAAATGTCGCGTACTTATTCTTTTTCAAAAATATTTAGAGTAGACAAGAGGTCGTTTATCCCTTAAAAAAATAAAAGTCAGTCTAAGCTCGCATGCCTAAACCTTTTGGTTTTGGTCGATTGTTTTTTTTTTAATTTCATCATTTAATATTGGATTTTTATTAAAAAAATTATAAGATATTGTTTTTCAATTATAACAAGATTTTATGATTTTTTTAATAAAATATGATTTAGTTTTTAGTTTACAAATAAGATTTTAAAATATTAATTTATATTAGGAGTATTCTTTCTATAATTTAATTCATTTGCTTTTCTATGCATGTTTTTTTTTAATTTTATTAAATAAAAAATGAGTTTCAATAAATAAAGTTATTAAATATAATCAAGTATATAACTCGTGTTTTAAAATCAGATATCTGCATCAATATTTATCTTTTATTTTTTTTCAATTTAATCATTGATTAAATATCATTTAGTTTTTAGTTGGTCTTCACATATAATCATAATATTTTATTTTTTAATATGTACAATCTAACATAATTTATTTTTTTATTTTATTCAATAGTTTAATTAAATAAAAAATTAATTCTAGATGGTCACGTAAATTACTCCGAAAATAATTAAGGATTATGTGTCCTTAAATCTTCAATGAAGCCCAAAGTCTTGTTGGGCCATTCAAACAATTTTTTTGGTGACCATTTGGGCTCAAAGAAAAGAGAAGAAGTCAAATTAAAGTGTCGTCACCCTCCACCAACGGCGCCTGCGACGAAGGGTTTGGTGGTTCCAATGTATGGAATCCCGTGAAATGCTGACCGGACATCATGAGCTGATCGGCATTTACCTGTTCTTACTTTTTTGCCCTCATCACTTTGCCGTCGTGGAGGACACGAGGTTTTTAAATCAGAACAATGATCTAATTTTCTGAAAAAATAGAGTTAAAAAGGAAAATGAGTGTTTGTTTAAATATAATATTTTTCATTTCAAAAATTTTAAAATTTGTTTTTTATTTTTTAAAATTTATGCTGGATTTGAAACAAGCATTTAATATATAGTTTTTAAATGAAAAACAAAATATGAACAACATAATATTTCAGTTAGTAGTATAAATTTTAAAATTTTCTTTTTTTTATTAAAAATTTAACATAAAAGATTTATTTTTTTAGTTCACATGTTTAACTTTTTTATGATGATTTTTAATTTGAATGAAATGAAATTAATAATTTATAATTAGATTATCACAAATACAAAATATTAATATAACTATTATAAATTTTTATTTTTATTTATTTTAAAAATAGTTGTAATCATGAAAGTTTCTTTTTTTTTTAATGGAAAATTATCCGTAGAAAATATTAATATAACTATTATAAACTTATTTTTAGAAATTTGATAGGAAAAAAGAGCATTTGGAGAATAAATACCAATGGATATTGTACAACTTAAAAAAAAAAAACTTAGAGGATTAATTTAGTGATTAATGAGGTATGCTATTTTCCTTAATTTTCAAAGATCAAACCCTAAAGTTAATTATCTTGCAAACGGCAACTTATTCTATATCCTAGTAAAAAACAAATATCAAGATGATAATTAATAAGGTCCCAGATATATAGTAGTCTCGAATAGATTTACCTTTTTCTTGTAAGAGAAAAGATGTTAAAAAAAAACTTGATTTTTTTACTTTTTTTTTTTTTTGGTTGAAATCAAGACTAAATGATAATTAAATTAAATGCAGTAAAGTTGATTCAATCAGATTATAATACAAATACAATGAAGACTCATAGGAGATTCATTAAAAAAATTAAAAATCTATCAAAACAATTTCTGGTTAAATATTATTTTAATAAATTTAAAAATATTATTTTAATATATAAATAAAATTACTTTGAAAACAACCACTATTATATTCTTAAACACATTTTAAGTATCCTTCTTTTCAATTAGAAGAAAGGATTAGAGTGGGTTTCGATTTGACTAAATTATTAACACGTGTAACATTGCAAATTAAGTTAAATTTTTTAATTTTATTAATAATTATATAAATGACTTGATTAACACAGGATATTTAACAATTATCCTATAAATCTCACTATTAGTTTAATATTACATCAACTTCAGAAAATAATATTAGGCCCTGTTGTAGAGATTAGATCCGAAATTACTACCTTAGATTTTAGTAGTTGTATACCTTTAAACAACAAGAGCATCTACAACTTAGACGAGCTTTTAGTACCTATGCACAATAGATACTTTTATAATTAAAAATAAATATATAGCATCTTACTTTAAATAAGATTCTTTGGGGTGGTTTTCATATTATTTTTAGCATAATTAACCCCTTACCTAGATTCACTTAAGATCAATTATGGTTTTTGGTTACCATAAATTAGGTAGTGACTTTTTTTTTTTTAATTTTATCTCTATCAGTCCGCATCAACTCGTCAAGATATCCCCCCTCATGACACTCTAAAAATATATCACATGTTTTCAATGATTAATTCACAAAGCCAACTTAAAAAAATCTCAAGGAAAAAAAAATCTCAGAATTAGCTAGAAAAACTAGCAAATTTTAGTGCTTTTATAAAGTGTTTAATATTTAAGATGTACTATGTAATTCATGATCAGTGATTAAAAAATCAAGAAATTAGTGTTAATAATTAATAATAAATAGAATAAGAAAGTTATTTTATTATGATATATATTGAATTGATAAAGATCTTTGTCCGACACTATGTTGTAGGTCGAATAAAATGTTTTTTTTTTTTGGAGAAAAGGTAAAGGCATTATTAATATGTTTTCTAGTTAAAACAGTTAATCATGAACTCAAAATTTAATACATAGTAGATGACACTTTTTGAAATACTGAGATGGTGACATACTGGATAATATTTTTTTAAAATTATTTTTGAGACAACGATATATTGAATCAACTTAAGCCAACCCTAGTTAACCCATAAAATTAATGACTTGAGGATGAAGCCTTGATAACCCTATGAAAAGCAAACCAAAATAAATCACAAAACTTAATTCTCAATCAACTTAATGTTAAAGGGAGAAGTTAACAAAATTAAATTAAAAAAAATTATGAAGCCTAATTCTAACCTGACCCAATATTGAAGGATGAAATTGAAAAAAAAATTAAAAAGAGGACAAAAAATAGCAATAAAAAGAATAAGGACCAAATTTGACATTAAAAAAATCTTACATCCCACTAGGCATGTAAACTGGGAAAAGAAGGGAGGAGAAAGAAAAAAAAAAAAAGGCGTCAGAGCTACACTAAACTATCATCACTGCCACACGCCGCCTCATGAGGAAGCCACCTCCGAGACAATTTCAAAGACAACAAGGAAGGCTACCGTTGGATCCTAAATGAAGCCACACACACCACCACATCCCGTCAACATCCTTAACTCTTGCCATCCAACCTCCTATAGTCCTTAGCTAAAAAAAATTTCTGAAATCCAATATCTAAAGATTCAATTATTTCAAATCAACAAAATTACATTTTATTCTATTAAACTAAGCACCAGCTGATCTTCAAATTTATTTCCCCGACATTGCGAGAACTCAACACCAAACAAGTCAAAAAAACCATCATGAATCCTGAGGGGTAACTCAACTGGTCAGATTTTGAGCTTGCTCCCGAATTATCACGAATTTGAATCCTCTCAGAGCTACTGAAGGTTTACATGGTCATTAACTTTAGGGTCCGTAGGATTAGTTGAGATACGTACAAGCTGATCCGGACACCTATATATTAATAAAAAAAAATAAACTATGATGTCCAATTTTACATTAATTTAATGTTAAAAAATAAAATGAGAGAGAGAGAGAGAGAGAGAGAGAGAGAGGGTTCGAGCTTATGGTGTTTTGAGACTGGTGTCACAGTAAATGGTGCTTTAGTGAAAGCACCAAGCTTTTGAGTTTCTTTATAATATTAATATTATATGTCAAAACGTGAAAAGTGGTTTGAATCTGTAACTTCTGCGAAAGTATGATAAACTCGTTATCATTGAGCTCTCCGGGCCGGACTGTTTCGTAGCATGCATGGTATAAAATTAATGTTAACTTGTCCCGAATGAATCAATAGAGAGAAAACAGGAAGAAGGTGACAATTATTCATGCAAGGTAAGCATAATAAGAGGAGACGAGAGATATCCTCTGTCGTAAAAGAAAAAGGTGAAAAAAAAGAAAAATATTCCAAGCACCATGAAATTGGCCATTGCCAGTGTGGGAGAAGATTCTTCTCCAACGAAGGAACCTGCTTGTGATGCTTGTTCTATATTGGAAAAATACAACTGCCAGGTGACTTCTCTCACTCTCAAGTCTTTTCATTTGATGACAGAAGATAAAGAAGAACCTCAGGACCCCATAAAAGCTATGTCACGGATTCAACTCAGCAGCTTCAGAGAAATATTGCATTGCAAGGGAATAAAGCGGTTTCACAAGTGAATAATCCCAACTCGGCCATGAGCAGCTAATGCAACTCTTTCTTTCCTCTTGATTGCAAAGAATGAGATCCTTTCTTAGATGGAAGATCATTGATGAGTTGCATAAGTTTTTTCGTGGTGACAAATACATAAAATGATGAGAATTAACCTTATCGAATAAGGCCAATTACTTGAAGAGTAGTTTGAACCTATAACTTCTATGCATTAACGATAAATTCATTACTAAAATATCATAATCCTACTAATATCCTTCCAAGTTGATATATATTGTTTCATATATAGCATGGAAATTAGATAATACTAGATTATTGACTTGCACTGCAATGTAGTAAAGATAAAAAAAAATTATTAATGTAAAGAAAATATCTAGGTATTGCTAATGTTTTTTTTTTTTAATTTTAAAAAATGTAAACTATATGGGGATTTATTCGATGTGACTCGGTTGTCTTGACGGGTCTAAATGCAACCTGAATGACAGGTAAAAATATAGTTTGACTTGAAATAAATATTTAAGTGTGTGTATGTGTATTCTCTCGACCTGTTTCATTGCATGGGAATTAAATTATACTGGATTATTGACTTGCGCTACGCTGTAGGTTGAATAAAAATATTAATGTAAAGAAAATATCTAGATGTTGCTCATGTTTTTTCTAATTTTAAAAAATATAAACTATGTGGGGATTTATTCGATGTGACTCGATCGCATTGACGGGTTCAAATGCAACCTAAATGATAGGTAAAAATTTACTTTGACTCGAAATAAATATTTAAGATGGATTTCTTTTAATAAATATTAGAACGACAACATATTGGATTGATTCGGATCAACCTAAGTTAACTTGCTAGTTCGCATACCAAGTTATGAAATCATGATAACCTCATAAAAAGCAAATTAAAATAAATTAAAAAACTTAATTTCCAATAAACTTAATGTTGAATGAAAAAATTGAAAAAAAATCAATTAAAAAAACACAAAAAATAACCCAAGTAAATTTGTATTAACCTGCCAAACATGTGGCCCAAATCATGAGACTACGATAACCCAATAAAAAGCAAATAGAAATAAATCATGAAACTCAATTCTTAATCAACTCAGTGTTGAAAGATGAAATTTAAAATAAAATAAAATAAAAAGATAAAAAAATGACTTGAGTCAACCAGAGTTAACCCGCCAAACTCATGACCAAACTCATGAGATGAGAATAACCTCATAGAAAGCAGATTAAAATAAATCATATAGCTTAATTTTCAATCAATCCAATGTTGAAGAATAAAATTGAAAAAAAAAATTAATTCGAAAAATAAGAAAAAAAACTCGAGTTAATCTGTTATACCCACAGTCCGGATTTAGGATAGCCTCATAAAAAATAAATTAAAAACAAGTTATGAAGTCTAATCCTCAATAAATTTAATGTTAAAGGATAAAATTGAAATTAAAAAAATATAAATTATAAAAAAATATAAAAAACATATTATTTTAATGAATAGTATTATGTAAGGAGAGGTATAGTAAAAACCCTCTCCTTTAGTTTTTTGTTATTTACCCAATTAATATTATGCTACGGATGAGATTTGAATTTTTTTTTTTTAAGGAAATAGAAAAGTATTCTAATATTATATATATGTTTTTTTACATTATGCAAAGTTTGCATTCAAAATTAGAAAGTTGATGTGTGCTGCTTAATAAAATAAAATAAAAATTATATAAACTAATAAATCATTAAAAAATTATGGGAAGCTGAAAGATAGGTGCATCCAATAATATTTGTTCCATGATGTGGAGCACACTCTTTAAATTTTTCTTCTATTTAATTATATGGTAATAAAAATAGATTTTCATTACAAATATAATAATTTATATTTTGTAAAAGAAATATTTGCTAGTAAAATTTTTTTTTTATTATTAATTTATATTTTTTAACAAAAAAAATATAAACTACTAGAATTTGAAAAATACCGACAAAATATTCCATTAACATTTAAAAAAAACTCTATCATTATTAGAATTATTGATGAAATATTTTCAGTAAAACTATTTCATCGACAAGTATCTCATCGAGGATTTACCTTTCATCGACAAGTTTCAATTCAGACAAAAATATCAATGAAATATTATTCAACCTTTCATCAACAAGTTTCAATTCAGACAAAAATATCAATGAAATATTATTCTAACATGGTGACAAACTTTTAGCTAAAGAATGCAAAGGTCTTTCCTCATGTAAACCTCTCACCGTAAAATTCAAGAACACCAGCAATGATAGAATCAAACTCACCCCACCCACCACAACTTTTTCCTTATGGACAAAGCCATATAGATCCTAAAATAGTCTAAAAGGACATGAAACAATCCTACTCCACCACCGCAAATGTTAATTCAAACCATCAACACAAGTTAATTACTAAAAAAATAGTTTGCATGAGATAAACAAGATAAAGCAACAACAATGCAAGGTCCTA
>Ga0325410_1002947_pt1 | contig 19110 bp, 7 predicted proteins | sample PopdelMetagenome_16_FD_206182 | JGI IMG/M metagenome (GOLD analysis project Ga0325410, IMG submission 206182) | Populus deltoides microbial communities from Bellville, Georgia, United States - Xylem-PdIQD-R3 | ecosystem: Host-associated > Plants > Phyllosphere > Stem > Wood/Secondary xylem... | reverse complement strand
AAGAAGAAGAAGAAGAAGAAGAAGAAGAAAGAAAGAAAAGTAAAGCATGAAGTTGTTTGATTGATTTATTCAGTCATGGGAACCTGTCTGTTCTGAATTAAAGTGTCTCTTTCAGTCCCATGAATCTGATTACTGAACTATTCAATCCATGTTTCTTTTGCAATTTGATCTCCGGTTTGAGTTAATAAATTCTGGGATCTATTGATGGCCAGGGTTACTGAGTTTTTCAATCTCTTCGACCTTCTCTTTCTTTCATTCTTCTGCATTTTGTGTAACATTTTTGTTTTTATGCAGTTGCGGAGATGGCTCATTAGGAGAGCCTCCAAAACGAGGAGATGGACAATGTGGAAACATGAGGCTTCTTTTAAGGCAGCAGCAGAGAGTGAGTGATTCAGAAAAACAACTGTTATCATACTAATATTATAGATACATTCTGAAAGAAATTTTTTGTCTTCCACACTAAATATATAATATCATTCTTCAGATCCTCTTGGCAAAGTCTGATGTTGCTGGATGGGGAGCCTTTTTAAAGGTACTACATACTGCCTGCTTCTGTTGTCATGCTCTCCATTACTCGTGACTTGTTCTGTGCATTGAATTTGATGATGTGGTTTCAGAACCCCGTCAACAAAAATGATTATCTTGGAGAATATACTGGTGAATTGATCTCTCATCGAGAAGCGGATAAGCGTGGGAAAATCTATGATCGTGCTAACTCATCATTCCTTTTTGACTTGAATGATCAGGCAAGTGATAGTTACTGGTTACAAAATAGAGAATCCCGTGTGTAAGAACATAATAATAATGCTATCCTTTGAGACCAAATTCACCTCATGTTCAAATGGCTCTCCTTTGACAATTGAGCAGTAGAGTGATGGTATCTGATTTGGAGAACTAAATTGGTTTACATTTTCCGAAGTTCAATGCAATTCGCAGAATCTATTTTCTTACTGCCATCTTTGTTGATTAATGTTGCATTCTATCCTCTTCAGAGTGATTTACCGAGTCTGTTTTTGTGGCTATCTTCCTGGCCAGTTAATGTGGCTTGCTTCTTCTTCATCTTTTTTTATTTTTTTCCAGTTTGTCCTTGATGCTTACCGAAAGGGAGATAAGCTGAAATTTGCGAACCATTCATCAAATCCTAATTGCTATGCTAAGGTATTCAAGTTTCAGTGATTACCATGTTAATTTTTCATTCTTCGACATGGACTTAGATATTATGTTGGATCATTCAGGTAATGCTGGTAGCAGGAGATCATCGAGTGGGCATCTTTGCAAAGGAGCATATAGAAGCTTGTGAGGAGCTATTCTATGATTATCGCTACGGGCCAGACCAGGCACCCGCGTGGGCTCGAAAACCCGAGGGTTCCAAAAGAGATGATTCCACAATCTCCCAAGGTAGAGCAAAGAAACACCAATCACATTGATGGATGATTATTGGCATGGCTTGATATTATGGAGCATGTTTCTGTAATTCCTAAGTGTATTTGAACAGTCTCTTACTCATAGAATGAACATAAGTTGCCTATACCAGGTCATGCCATCATTTATTTGTACAAAGATGCACGCAGAAGTGCGCTTCCTGTGAATTTGACTCTTTCAAAAAGACAGGATAGCAATAAGGTCAAACATTGTTATTGATATTGAGTTTGAAACTGATCTTGCAGTTTCCTGTAGAAGCCAACAGTACCCGATGAAATATGATGTTGTTTCATGTAAAATTGTTATTACCATAACTAACAAGGCATTTTTCTTTTCCTACTTTGTTTTTTTCCTTAGAGGCTGGTAGGCAATTGTTTGACCTTGAGCTTCGAAGCATCCATGTGCATTATTAGCTGGGGTGGGTTTGCGTCTCATCAGATCCACATCCTCCTTGGACGCTATCAGTGTAACCACAGTGTTAGTATATGTGTGAAAACGTCATGCTTGTGGTTGGAAAACTAGGCGTTTCAGAATCTGCAAAGGACTAAGAATCTGGTTCATAGTGATGAATTCCTTCCAGTTTCCATTCGTCTGAATCTCAAGTAAAACACCTCTCCCCCAAAAAATAAATTAAAAAAAAATCCCCACATGCCTGCCTGGAAGATTACGAGGAATGAATAGAATGTACAAGCTGAAAAGTACAAATCACTTCTACAGAAACGTATCCCCTTGTTTAGAGCCTATTTTAGATAGTAAGTGAAAGTACAAAAACTCGTTCCATGTATCTGGAACACCTGGAAGACACCAATGGCTGCAATCTTGGATGCTCGATGCATAGCGCTTACCAGGTCCTTTTCCATATATAGATGGATGACCATCTGTCCTAAAGCCCGAGATGCCAGTTATATTCAAGAAAGTTACAGGAGTTTTCATGTGCTTGATGGTCTCTTCAACAATGGAATTCTTCTCAGAATAGCCCGTACTTGAAGTTTCATTAAGGGGTTGAGTAGCACCCATACAATGCCCACCTGAATTCCATTGTCCGCCCCTGTATAATGCATCATAAGCCACTCAACAATTTGATACGTGGAGGTCAAGGCACTGAACATGACAGCACTGAACATACCTGAAATGAGAAGGCGCCGAGCTTCGAAAGAAAACTCGAGTCTTTCTCGGATTAATGTGCCTATCAACCCATGATGCCCAGGTCATTAGAGCTCTTCTGAAAGCTATAGAAACATCAAGCTGGGGATGAACTTGGTTACCTTCCTGGTAATAGTTGATCCTGTTACAAGGTCAGCAGAAGTTACAGACGGCCTAATATAGATACAAGGAAGCAAAGATATTAAAACTACAGATGGTCTTTTCCAAAGTTATATTGCTCTATTTTAGAGACACCCTGCATGCTGGGAATAATGTTGTGAGTTTGCCACATTCAATATATTCCTTGCTTTCTTAATGAAACCAGATCCTAATAAAACTTCCAGCAGTAGCAATTTTTTATTTGAAAAATCAGAATTCCCATAAAAACTATGCACGAGCCTAGGTTCCGAAGTTGAGTAGGTCAAGAATATACCGACCCAGCTTTTGTTTTGAAGTGAGACCACCAATGTGCAGTGTTAAAAATCAAAATGTCAGCTCCTCTCCATCTTGATGAACCATGATCAATGGCATCGATTCGTAATGTCTGCACTCTCCTGGACCCTATCCTTGCTTTACTCTCATGAACCAAGAAATGTGACACATAGTATTCAACTGTACATTTATAGTCCTGCAAAACCAATCTCAAAAATCAGCAACAAGTCCAACAGAATAACTTGTTAGTATCGCAAAATTTGATCTTACCACAAATTTGAAGCTATAATTCCCTTTCTCCTTGGTGATTCTCCTTCCATGGGTCTCATACACCTTCTTAGGATCTTTAACAGCTCCCATTAGCATGCACAGCATGGATTCCCATTGGTTCCTGTTAATTGAATCGCCGACAAAAACTAGCCTCTTCCCTCTAATCAAATCCAGCATTTTTGTCGCATTGAATCTGTGGAATGGAACAACACCCCGTTTCAAAACGAAAAGAATTTTCAACATTGTGTGCTTCTGTCTTTTCCACCATTGCCCTTTCAACTAAATCATAAAGCCCCTACTTTTTCAAAATAAAAGGAAAGAGAAAGACTGTTTGATGTAAATTGATGTACCTTGAGATGTTGCAGTCTTGAGGTTGCCATCTCCATTTCATGTAATCTTTATCCAATCTCCCATTGCCAACACAATCAAAGCCCTCGTCTATGAAAGGACATGAACTATTTGTGTAGAGAGGATAGTTCTCATCATAGACCCACCTCCCTCTTGTAACATCACACTCTCTCATGCTCTTTTCTTTATTTCTTCCACTCCTCGAAGTCTTAATATTTGCCACTGAAATTGGTCCTTTTTTCTTCTTTCGAATCCCCTCCTTGTTTGGAGCTTCATTTTTTTCCTGTGAAGCAGCTCCTCTAGTCTCTTCTGCAATATTCTCACTACTCTGAACTTGAATTCTCTGCGTTGAAATTGATCTACTCTTCTTCTCTTCAACACTCGCAGTTTCTGGTACCAGCGCACTCTCTTGTACCGTGCTAAAACTACCATTTACACCATCTCTGTCTTTCTCACTAGTTTCAGATTCGTTGACCTTTCTTTTAATAACTGAAATGCTAGCAAATCCAGAAATATTTTCAGGTTCTCTAAAATGGGTATCTACAAAAATTGAACTGTTCAGGTCAGATGATGAGGAATTTATAGTCAAGTCACTGAAGGGCTGTACACGAAGTGGTTTTAAACTCGCTACAAGGGAGGTTTTGTTGAGCTCAAAGTTTGTTTCTTGGAGAATTGAAGGGGTAGATTTGGACACCCAGATGGTAAAAAATACGAGAAAGAATAAAGAAGAGATTGTGAAAGAAAATACCAAGGATCTTGTGGATTTGAAGGAGAAACTTCTCTGCCTGTCCATTTCTGAAAATTAGTCTCTCTGTTGTGTGTTAAGAAATGAAGGTCTACTTCAAAAGAGTTTCGAAAGTCTTTGTTGAAAATTGGTTTTCTGATGTGGAAGGGAGTTTGAAGGGGAGAGGGGGACATTGACAGAGAAGGCTGCCATATGCTGTCTTCTGGGGGTATTTCTGTTTCTTCAAGTAATAAGAAAGTGTGGCGAGAATATTTACCAAGAAAAAAAAAAAAAAACCTGTTAATTTGAAACTTTGAACTCTCTTTCCTTCCTTTTCTTTTTAAATCCAAAAGGTCTAGAAATTAGAAAAAAGACAAAAATCCAATGGCTAATCCACCCGTTAATTAATTCTCAGTGTTTCAGGTGTTTACAAATCTCAATCATCATGAACAGACTACCCTTAAAACTCTCGTCAAGAAAAGAAAAACCAAGGCATCATGTTTGATATCGAAGTTTTTCCCTAATTTATTCCCCTTTTCCAGTTCTTTTAGGAGAACAACTGAATTAATAAGCAAGAATATTTTATTTTACATAAGCTTTTTAACTGTTTTGTGCATGTTTGTTTACAAATGTTATAGAAGTTATGTTTTAAAATGTTTTTTAATATTAGTATATTAAAATAATATAAAAAAAATTATTTTTTAAAAGAATATGTTTTGAACGCAATAACAACTTAAACAACTTCACTGACATATTGGATGAGTTGGCTTTGCTTGATTTGCAAGAGATGCAAGCGACAGAAGGAGAACCCCTCGGAGGGGGTGGATTAGTCATCTTACAAGACACCATCTGTAACCAGAAAAATGCAAGGACGACGGCGGTGGGGAGGCACAGCTGGCCAGGACAATTACGTGAAACATTGTGGGAATAATAAAAAAATAATTGTCATCCGTTTTCATTATAAACAAAGTAGTCACATTCTAGTGATCTGGATTTATGAATTATGACGAAACGACGTTGTCTGTAGTTTAATTCGAGGGACCAACCAACCTATTTTGGATGGGATAAATTCTGCAATTACCGTACAAAATAAAAAGTTACGACAAATTAACACAATAAAAAAAATCTTTATAAAATAGCATATTTTTAGATATCGTGATTCTAAACCATGATATTTAATTAATTTTATAATTTAAAAATATAATATTTATTTAAATGTTATATTTTAAAACTGTAATATTTATTTAAATATTGCAGTTTAAAATCATGATATTTAATTAAATATTATATTTCTAAACCGTGATATCAATTAAATGTTGTGGTTTACAACTACGAGAAGATTTCATTTGATGTCATGGTTTATAACCGCAACATCAACTAAATTTTAGTATTATTAAAAAAGACAAACCAGTCGACTGGTTTGTAATGGTCAATTAAACCAGCTGATTGGTTGACACTGAAAAGCAAAGGAAAACTATTATATGAACAATAACTTTTTGATATTTTAATTGGAGTTTGTTTTTTGATCTACAAGTTTGATAAAAATATATATTTTGACTTATAAAATATATTTGGAAGAAAATTTTCATAAAGTTATTGTTTTTATATGAATCGGCTGACCGATTCATATAATTGGTTCAATCTGCCGACTGCTTAAACTAAAGAATTGATAGTTTGGTTACTGCCCCTCCCAGCAACAAATTTTATCCAACATCTAAATCTAACAAAAATAAAAGTTTCTTATGAGGTTTACTATTTAATTTGTTAATATGACATTTAATTTAGTTAATGATTTAAAGAGTTAAAAAAAATTAATTTTAACAAAATTTAGGCTTAGTTTTTTCTATCTAGGAACCATACCCAGAATTTTGTCTCACTTAAAAAACATGCAAAGAACCACATTAACAAAACTCAACAAATTCTTACATTTTATAATCACAAGAAGCCACAGGAATGCAAATAAAAAAACATATATACATGCAAAATGCATTTTAAATACTTAAAAAATATATCATTCTAGTAATTGGAATCCCAAAATATATCAATATAACTCATCTATCTATCCATGTCTTTATCGTCTACTGGATGATTTGGGCTCGTCAATAGCACGACTGCATCTAGCTCCACAACATTATCAAGAATTAACCTTTCTCCAAAAGTTTCAAGTACAGTGCAACAAATATTGTACCACCATGACACATAGGTTTATCCTTTATTTTCTTCGTCAATGTTATGAAGCTCAAATACAACCTTTCAACCCTCCTGAAGCATGAAACCAACCTAATATTAATGTTAAATTAAAAAATCAATAAATAAAACCTAACGTTTAACATATATTAATTATAAAAAGATTTGTAATTTTTTTTAGATACAAGTAATGAGGAGTCATATATTAATAATAGCTTTTGTTATTTGCTTGTCAACATCCTTAAACAATAATCAAATGATTCATTTATCCTAAGTTGGATTTATAAATAATAAAGATTATCATTATCAAACAAAACTATGAGAAAAATTATAATATTTTTTTTAAATAACTTCGAATATAGGGAAATCGAATCACAAATCAACGAATTTTGTCTTCCATGTGCCAACATTCTGAATAGTTTATTTATATTGGGTTGACTTTATAGACAATAATATTATATACATAATAAATCAACAATTGCCATACATATAAAGCCAAAACATACCAAACTTGCACTAAAATGTCATAGTCCACGATCCTGAAAAATTAAAATTCATATCAATCAATAATACATCAAACCATTCAAAACATATAAATATTCATTTGAGTTTAAAGATCAACCTTTAAAAGATACAAAAATCATTCAAAAGCTATTAGAAGTGTGTTGAAAAGTGGTGGTGCATGAGAGACACATGTTGTTTTGTTAAATAGACTATGGTAACATGTGGAATCATGCTCCAATAAGAGTTGGTGCATAAGACCAACTAGATAAAGTGCATCTCCTCTTCCTATTTCTTCCTATATTAGCAATGAGGCACACCAATGCTTGTGGGGGGAGATTGAGTCAAGAGAAGATCAACTTCTCTTTTTTGTCAGTTTTATCTACCTTACTATGGTTGGTTGTTACTCTTGGTGGCTCTATCAACATGACATGAGGTGAGGGGTTGTTTGATGGTTGGAAGACTAAATTGATAAATGAGGTGATCAATCAAAAGATGAGATTTGTCAAAGTGGTTGATTTGGTTAGAGATGGGAAAAAAGGCTTGGAAGAAAAGTGAGATGTTAAAATGGTGTTGCGTGGTGGTAGGGCTATTGCTTTGTTACCAAAGAAGTGGATGGATTTTGTCATTGCTGGAGATGAGGGGAAGACAATGTGAATTTACATGGAAAAGTTGTTTTTCGAGGGAGAAAGTTTGGATGGCTAGGGTTTTTTTCTTTTCTTTTCTTTTTTATTTATGTCACTACCCGACATTGCAATGACCTTTAAAAAAGAGAGGAAAGAATGCATACCTGACATCATGTCCTTTTAATGGAAAATGTCTTATTTATAGAGTCATCATCTAATATTATGGTCTCTAAAAATTTCAAACTTATATACATAAATTTTATGGTAAATGACTGGTTACTCAAAAAAAAAAGATATTATCACCCTTAAAACTGCGTATCGAAGGTGTTGTATTATTGGTCTTGTCCTAAATTGCTAAGGTCTATTGTGCTATACTATTTATTTTTTGCCTATAATATTCCTGACTTTAGTGCTAGTGAATATTCAGCTAAGAAATACTTTCAAATCTAGCATTGGTAAGTACTACATGCAAGAGGTCTTAATGTTCCGGACTCTAGCATTAGTGAATATTAAGGTTCAAATTTATTATTAATCCAAGTGCTAATATTCCTAACTCTAGCATTAGTGATCCAAAATGTATTCTCAATTTTAGCTTTGTTAAATATCACTAAAGTCGGTATTCTTAACTCTTGCGTCAATGAATATATATTTTGTCTATTCTTGAAATTTTTATTTGAATTGAAAAATTTTATTTGGAAAAATTGTTCTAATTATTTTTTAGTGTGCTTCAAGTAACGACTCACTATGAGTCCATTAACTTAAAACAATAGAAATAAGCATCAAGATATTTTATTTTGATAAAAATCAAGGTCGAGTTTCATTTTTAAAGTTTGGGTATGTCAGTCTAGTAGGTCTTTTAATTTATATCAAGTTCTAATAAACTTTATAAACTTGTTATAAAGTCCAAGTATGCAATCAAAATACTTTTGTATTTTCATCTTTTGTAAAACTATAGGATAAATTAAAAAAATGCTAAAATATACAAAATTTCTTTTTATGAAGAACAAAACAAAGGTTTCTTTTTGTATAATGCCAATATATGCAAAAACAATATTTTTTTGAAAGAACTTGGTCGTAAGCAAAATTCTTTTTTTTTTAGTTTTTTTTATCATGCAAAATGTTGTAAGCTTGGAATTCCATAAGCATTACAACTAAAAAACAAATCAAATTAGCTCACAAAGCAATCAAGATCAACCCAAGATTATTATGCATAATCCAAAGACACAAAGCCTATATCTTCATGATCCAAGTTAGTCTAATAAGCCAGAAGTTAAACCAAACTCAGAACTTATTCAAGACAGATTATAGATAGCAAAACCCCATATACCAAAGCCCAACCTATTTACTTTTATGTTATCAAAAGCCTATACTTTATAACCAAACAGGCTTGACCAAAAGAAAAGGTCATCAATGCCCAAAATAACACATCCCAACCATATTCATTGCAAACAATTGAAGACCCTATGGACATGTACTAGTTGCATTTCCATCTCTCTTTCCCATGCATTCATGCAAGGAAGTACACTAAGATACCCCAAAAGAAGATCTATCAAAATGCATATAACCATTTATTCAAAGTAGGAATAGCCTTATACGAGTTCCTACTTTTATAAACCAATAAGGATATCATACTACATCTCATAGCAAATAAGAAAAGTTCATGAGCTAAAGAAGAAAAACAACATAAAGAAAGAATCTCAATTTGAGCAAAGAACAAAGAAGGAAAGAAAACAAAACTTGTTTAACCATTTATTCAAAATGGCTCAGTTTAAGCCAATGAGAGAATAATAATGTTTATAGTTAATGTAAATAAAACATTTAACACAATAGGAGACCACCTCAGTTCATTATGTAAGGTAGAACAGTCAAAACTCATATTTTCCATACAAATATATAAAAGAACAATGTGGAAAAATAGTCATGATTATAAGATGAAAAGTAATGACAGTGAATTATAAAAGTTAAGAAATATAAGAATTAGGTGGGTTGATCCAAGTTAACTCGAGTCACCCTAATTTATTTATTTTTTTTATAAACATGTAGAAATGACATGACTTTGAAAAAAAACAAGTTAAAAAGAAGAAAATAAAAAGGTTAACGAGTTTTGACTAGGTTTTCTCATGGCTAATTAGGTTGCGGGACAATCCATTTGTTTTTATAGGATCATACCATGTCATTTCTCTGCCTATTTTTATGGAAACCGACCCAACTTATAACCTAAATCACCCAGGTCATGGTTCAAACTGTTGGTTCGGGTCAGGTTTTAGAAGAATGATTTATTGGGTTATCCTCATCTCATTACCTTACTGTTTTTGTTAGGAAAACCATGACTAGGTTTTTCCATGACTACTTGGATTGTGGGACAATTCGTTTTTTTGACAGGATCATACCATGTCAATTCTCTGTCTATTTTTATGGAAACCGACCCAACTTAGGCCCTAAATCACCCAGGTCTTTGTTCAAACTATTAGTTCGGGTCAGGTTTTAAAAGAGTGATTTGTTGGGTTATCCTTATCTCATTACCTTACCACATGTTGGGAAAGTTAATGCAGGTCAACATCTTTTTTTTCCACTTCTTTTATCATATATTATTTTTTCATTTTGATCCTTATTTTTTTTATTTCTTTAGCGCTTTTATAGAAGTTTTATTGGTTTTTAATATAATTATTCAATTCAAATTTATGGTTCATTATTTTTTACAATTTCATCCTGATTCTTTGGATTATTTTTATCCTTTTGTTATGATTATTATTCTTTTCAATTTAACCTTCAAATTGAAAATTTATTGTTTTCCTCTAGTTTTTTTTTTTAACCCTCATTCTTTTAATTGCTACTTTTTATTTTAAGGGGAACGTTTGTTTTTCGGAAAGTGGTTTCGGGAAACCACTTTCCAAACTTTCCTGTGTTTGTTTGCCATTCTGAAAGTTGATCAACAAAAAACACTTTCCAGTCAAAGAAAAATTTGGCTTGGTTTCTAGAAAAGTGTTTTTCTTTTATTTTGGGCGGAAAACACTTTCCGGAAGTTGTGAAAAATTTAGAAATGTCATATTATTTGCCGATTATATCAAATTTGGTCCTCAAACTTTTGATTGCTATATATATATATTTTTTTGAATATTTGTTTTTCAATTTCATCCCTTAGAATTTAATTTTTATATTAACTTTGGTCCTCATTTTTATTTTGCTTTTCCCTTATCATTTTTTTAATTAAAATTTTTTATTTATCAAATTTGGTCATTATTCTTTTGATTGTTACTTATTTTATTTGAAATAATTTATGAAATGTTAATTATTATTATTTTAATTTCTTCATCTTTTAATTTTTTAATTTTTATTTAATGTATATTATTTTGATTATTATTTATTTTATTTGAGATAATTTATGAAATTATATTTTTTTCAATTTCATTCTCATTCAACTTTTTAATTTGTAAGATTTGTTCCTCATTATTTTAATAAACTTGAAAAAAAATAAAACATTAATAAGTTATTTTTCAGCTCATTTGCCATGACATAACTAAACACTGGAAAATGTTTTCCAACTTCTTTTCCATTACACTACCAAACATCAGAAAATACTTTCCCGGAATTCACTTTTCAAAAGAAAACTACTTTCTAGCAAACAAACGGGGCCTAAGTCTTTTTGTGTGATTTATTTTTTTATCCAATTTTATCCTTCAACGTTTCATTTATTAGAGATTGTGCTTTGCAGTTTTTCCATGCATTATACTTATGGTCTGATGGCCCAAGTCACAAGTTTGAAAAGTTAACAGGGTTTAACATTCTTTTTTTATATCTTATTTTCTTTTATTTTATTTTCTAGTTTTGTTGTTCGACATTGTTTTTTTTTTTAAATTTGCTATGCGGTTTCTTCAAATTTTTTCTATCAAGTTATCCCAACCTTATAACCTAGGAAGTTTGGTAGGTTAACCCAGACCAACTCGCCCTTTAATCTCCAAATTACATGTATGCAATGTTAGCTTAGGTTGACACACACTAGTTTTTTATCTCTTTTTTTTTTTTATCATGTTCCTTTCTTCTATATTCTTTGCGGATATGGTTTTTTTCCTTGGTTATTGTAGTCACTTTTATTTTTTTCTATTTGCTATTGTTGCTTTTTTTTTTCATCTTATTCAAATAAACCAAATTATATGGTTGGTTAGGACTATTACCTTGGTTATTGGATTTTATAAATAAAAAAAGTGCTTGCAGCACCTAAACATTTTATAAAAAAAATAATATGAACTCGCAACGTAATGCAGGGCCTCGTTTAACACCTTGCTATTATGGAAGACAGTTTGTGATGTGTGCTTTTATTTGGATTAGAGGCAATGGCAACTTGGTTTATTTTCATAAAGATAAGTGGATGAATGGTCTTGTTAGTACTTTAGAATTCTATGCAAACTTGTTTATCTTGGGGTAGTAACTTCATATTGAACATCAATATACTTATTTGGTTGATGATCAATAGAACTAGAAATGATATAAGATCAAGAACTTGATTATAGCGTGTATGAGATTATGGTAGATGTTGATTTTCAAAGTGTTTTTTGCTCAGAAAAACATCAAAATAATATTTTTTTTATTTTTTAAAAAAATTATTTTTGACATAAACACATCAAAATTATCAAAAAACACATAAAAATAATTTAAAGATAAAATAATTCAGAAATTTCCAAAATTATGGTCCAACTACAATCTCAAACACTACACGAGTGATTTATTGCAGGAAACTGCTATATTATTTTGCTTTTAAAAGATTTGACCATGATTGATATATTGTTACGGGTTATCTACTAATGAATAAAATTCTCTTCCAATTACTAAGCTACTATACAGTTATAAATAAAAGTTTGAGAAATGTATTTGATCTTTTATTTTAGGTTGGAAGGTCCACAAAAAAGAGTCAAAACACATGTGTGTTAGTGGTGTTTTTAATTTCAGTGACTAGTAATCTACATTTTCGAACAACTTAAAATAAGCATCACTTGATGATAAAGGGTTATGAGGTCCCAAAATATCTAAGTAGCTTAGGAATAAGGCTTATGTATTGAATAATCAATTTATCTCTTAGCTCAAACTATCTAATCCATTTTTCTTAGTTAAGGTGTCTAGTAGTTTGATATGAAATGCCTAAATGGTTGGTAAGTGATATATGGTAGTGCTTAAATACTCTTGATATGAAAATACATATGCTAAAAATATTGAGAATGAAGAGATTGTAAATCTTAAGTTTGAAGGATTCATTGACTGCACCATATCCAATAATGTACATTTTTTCCTTTCAAAAACTCTATTGGAAGAGAATCCTATTCTCTTTTAGATAATCTGAAAAATCTTGAAGTATTCACCACCTCAATTCGATTAAAGTATCTTAATATTCTTTTCAATTTATATTTCAACTTCATTTATGAATTATTTGAACCTTTTAAATTATTTAGACTTTCATTAAATACACATGATCATATCCAATATGGTCATCAATGATGAAACATGTATATCTATCTTTGGCAAGAATCGTTCTTGGTTTATATATATTTGTAAATATTGAACTTAACAATTCATTAGATCTTTTAGTTTTTGAATAAAGGGTGTTTTGGTTATTTTACCCAATAAACAAGTTTTATATAGTTTATAATCAAATGGATTAAATACTTTTCTCTATATAACTCAATGATTCTTGTTTCATTAATATGACATAGTCTACAATGCCATAAATAATTTGGATATTGATTATCTAATTTGTTATTGCAATTTATATTGAACATGGACATTTTAAGATCATGTATATACAAAACATTTGTAAAAATGACAGATCCATAATAAACATTATTATTATAGAAAGAACAACATTTGATCTTAATAATAAAAATAGATACTATATTTCTAGAAAGTGCTATAACAAAGTATAAATGATCAAGTTCTAGTATCAACCCACTTGGTAAAGTTAATGCAGCAACCCTTGCTTCTTTACCAACTCATAGGTCCATTTTACATATATTCAATCACAAAAACACATGAAGTAGAAACTTCAATAAGATTTTTAGCCTTCACGATTGCAAGATAATCTTTGCAGAATCTTTCTTTAGTGTTTTTCTTTTCCATAATAATTATAAATACCCTTATCTTTCTTAATGCCCAAAATAGGATTCCATGTTTAGACTATAAGATGGAGTCAACTATTAACTAACTCATGGTCTATGACAAAGCCTAATTGGCCTAATTTCTAAAATTATCAATCATTCTCAACACATGAGTGTTTATTACGGAACTCTCTATCAATTTACATTAGAACAATTTTTTAAAGGTCTCATACCTTGAAGTCCTACTAGCCACATCAAACAACTTTTTAAGATGCATAATTATTATATGGGCTTTCATATTCCTAAATTATGTTTAAAGTTCAAGTGGCATGCTGACTAACATTACACATGTAGCCTACTAATCATCATTAAGATGATGTTGATATTTAGTCTTAACTTTATCATAAGTGTTGTCATCAAGGATAAATGGAATGTGATTTTCAAGACCATATAACTTTGTTTCTTGTTTCAAAACAATCTCACATTTCGATACCAATCAAGGAAGTTTGGTTCAGACAATTTATTAGCATTAATTATGCTACATATGGATATATTTATTTTTACTCATGGTAATCTATCAATCTATTCATGTAAAGATAACGAGTATTGGTTTCATGCATAAATATTTATAACTAAATTTAGATAAGGTCTTTAATCATAATCTGATTTCCCACTATTTTCCTACAACTTAATAACCCTCACTTAGATCTCCTAGTTGACTAGGATCCCATTTAATTTTCACAACCTTAAGTAACTCAACAAATCAAAATTAATTAAATTAAATAGATAATATAACTTATCAATCACATCTTTATGTGACTCTTAGATCAGTTAGGTGACAACTTTTTGTCTAAACATATTATATATGTTTCACCTAACTATTGCCTCTAATATTATATAATCATAAATAACACATTCAAATCATATATGTTAGTTAAGTAATGCCTAATTTTATAGCATTAAACATATTTGATTAATGATAACCTTGAGTAGCTTAACAAGATATCCATGAATAAAACTCTGGTTTTATGCATAAAAAATCGGAAGGCAATAAATCATATTTTCAACATATACATAATATATAAATGAGAGATTTATTACTTTAATTAAGTCTCATTTAATGGCATTAATGATATATCATACATAAAAACTATATATAAACATACACCATTAACATATCATTCTAATTAGATGATTGTGGACAGATCTAAGATAACTCTCTCAAGCCATAACAAAGAATTAAGTGGTTAAAACCTAGGTAGCTGCAACAAATCTTCATAAGTTCTTTGTCAACACCACGATTGTAGCCTTTTTATTCGTTCTTTCTTTGTCCTGGTTACAAAATAATATTTCATATTTAAATTTTATAACATTTATATAATTGAATAATAAACCCCGAGTTAAATTTAAGAGGAATTAGATGAGAAAGGAATTTTACATCCCTAGAAGAAAAATAGAGAAAATATAAGACATGCATGTCATATTTAATATTATAATCATTCAACCATTAAAAAACACAATCACATTGGTCTTTAAATTTTCATAATCATCCATCATGCATAATAATACATTAATATGCATAAAGAAATACATTTCATGCTTCAATTATAATTATTGACTTTAAATGTAATTTTAAAACAATATTTTTAACACTTATAAATATTAAATCAAATCTAATTTAATAATTTTAAAAACATAATAAATTTTATTTAATAAAATATTTCTTTAAACATAATCTTTAAAATTCAATAAGAAACTTAATCATATTACAATTCTTATTAACAACTTAAACTATTTTAGGATCTATTTAATAAAACTTTCTGGTTTCAAAACTTTCTTCATTTAGAAAAATCATTTTTCTTAAATATTTGTTTTTAATTAAATCCTAATCCTATTATGATATTACAAAAATAAAATAAAAAATTGAATTTAATTCAATCCTAATCCTATTAGGAAAATTATTTATATAATTAATTTAATTTAGGTTCAAGTTTTAAAATATTAAATCAATATTTTATATATGGAGGGGCAGAATCATAATTCTATCACATATATCATATTGTAATAAAGAATAAATTATAAGAGTAAATTCATAAATTACACCCTAAAAACCCTATTGTAATAAGTTATAAGGTGTAGGGGCAAATTCATCAATTTTCCCCAAAACCTAACATTTAGCTATAGGGTAAAATTACAATTAGGTCAATAATAAAAAAGATAGGTTCTTTATTATACACGAATGCAATCTACCTACTACTAAAAGTGTGAAGCAAATGACTGAAAATGAAAATAAAATATTCGCCTAAGAAGTGTGAACCCTAATACTCCACAAAAAGATAAAAATATACTTGTTTGGATAAAAATAGACTGATTTTATTTCTTTATTTTATTCACACATGCTAGTGAACATGAGTATGACATAAAAGTACTGCAATCTATTACATCAATAAATGACTCTTCAATTTTGTCATAAGCAAAGTAGAGCAGCAGTTCTAATATACAAAAGAAATCTTTGAATCAAATCAACCTTCACAAGCAGAATTAAAGCACATGTTTGTAAGTTGTCTCTATCTTCTTCCTAAACATCAATAGTTGTTGCTGGCAAGGGGACTGCCTATATCAAAGGCTATCATAGTAGCAACAATAATGGTTGTCATTACATCACCAATAATGTTTATAAAAGTGCTGAACACCTTTATTTTTATGTACTGGCCAAATCTGAAAAATCCATCCATATCTAGCCGGAACAATACCTTTTTTATGAAAGAAATTAGGAGAGAAAATTAATTTTTGGAATAATTGTTTTGCACATAAAATTAATCCACAATTAATGTTAATAACAATCAAAATATAGAATCAACAACTCTAATTTTCTAACAAAGATTTTGATACCACTGTTAGGTTTCTCAAAATACATTTACATAACAAAAACAATAAATTTAATTTTTTTAGAGTTCTAAGGATCTTGTTAAATAGATCTAGAATTATTTAGGGTTTATATGGAGATTACATCAATATCAAATATTCTTTTTGACTTTGAATAATTGATTTAAGGTTGGGTTATCGCAAACTACAAGTCATCCAAGTATCCAGCATCTAACGGCAATCCACACGAACCATTAATGATAAATATCTTAAACCTTTTTAGGAGAGAGAAATTGATATGCCTCTGAGTACTGATTATTTTCTTTTGTATTTTTTAAGTGTTTTGTGTATTCTTATACTGTATAAAAAATAAGAAGTATAACATTCTATTCATAAGAAAACCTGAAAACCCCAATAAATGAAAAAATATCAATTTGTCCCTGAATAATATCGCATAAATTATTTTAGGATAATTTTATATATTTATTTAACCATGTCTCTACTTGATTTTTTAGGTTTAGAATTGTAGTTCCCTGTAAAAATCGCATTCTAGTCTTCAATTTCTAAAACTTATTTACAATTAAATCATACTTGATTAATCATCCCAGTATAATTATTGACCAATGATTCTTACGTGTGTAACCTATTAGGTTCGCTAATAAGTTGGTCCAAATATAATTACAATCCTAAATAAAATAGGATTAAATAAATTAAACAAATTAATTTATTTTCAATTCATCGATTGATTTATAATTAAAGATTAAGAAACCGTTTGGGAACGCGGTGCAAACCGTGTTCCTAAAAAATTTAATTTTTTTGCTAAAATTTAATATGGTTTGTATGTTTTGGATCGTTTTGATGTGCTGATGTCAAATTGATTTTTTAAAAATAAAAAAACATCATTGGCATACATTTCGGTACAAAAAGTTATTTGGAAAGCAACTGCTACCACACTGCCAAGCATATTCTAAGTATAACATCTAACAATGTGTTATGATCTTCTAATTATTAGAAAAGTCATAATTGGTTTGACATAACATTTCAATGACTAGTTTCTCAGTGTAATTATTATCATTTCATCAACAATATCTTGATTTAAATATTATAGCATGAAATGTGTCTATTCTGTCAAATCATGTTTATTCTCAACACTATAGTAATTAATTTTTTGAATAAGATTTAAAATTCTTTTCAAATCTTATTGCACCTTGCGCAACAATCAATATTATTTGAGAACTTATTGAAAAATTTCCTAACTCACCTAGGGTGATGAATCCACTCTAGATTACTCAAATACCTTTATATAATTCATGTTATACCCAATATTCACCTGTTTGTTACCCTTGATTAGGATAGCGTGTTGTGGATTAAAGCATAACATTTCTTATATAAGATAACTTAGTAATCTCAAGTCTAAGGATCACTTACAAAATTATCATGTGATCATTTTCATAGACACAAGTAATCTTTCCATATAGAATTCTTATGTGGTTCAATTAAGTAGACATGTTATATGATAAACATCTACATATTATTTCTAGATATCTCTCGTGTCTTCGCTTATAAGAACAATTGCTTCATTTAATAAAGGTAAGGACATAATATGTATCAATCACAACGAATCTAATTAATGTGCAGTCTTAATAGAGTATTGACTAAAAACATTTAGGAATAATGCTTTGATGAAATATGAATCCTATATATAACAATTTTATAATTTTCTTTATAAAACATTTTTGTCCCAATAACTTTATCTTTACTTTAGATTCATTAATCAAATATTTGATAAATATTAAAGATAAATAAAGCTTTTATTAAAAAATAAATATGTCTACATAAATAAAGTTAACGAAACGTACAATCAACTGATTAGTTATATAGCATATATGCAAACATTTATAATCCTTCAGCTATTAAAGCTAAGAAAAGTCCGGTGTTAAAGAGAACAAATTGTTATGATTAAAAACATGTGAAGTTTTGCGGACTAGCGTGTTTGGGAGTGTGATTGCGGTAGCTTTTCAAATTGTTTTTCACTCGGAAATGCATCAAAATAATATTTTTTTATTTTTAAAAAATCATTTTTGATATCAACACATCAAAATGATCTGAAAACAGCAAAAAAAATTAATTTGAAGCAAAGAAAAAAATAAAAAAAATTAAATTTCTTTTTAAAAACACTTTTAAAATGTAAAAACAAACAAGATAAACCATCAGACTTCAGAAAAGATAGTTTTTGAAGTATTATATAGCAAGGGAGCCTCAGGCTGTATCTGTAGGTCATTAACTCCATTGAGCTATATTTTTAGGCTAAAGATTTTAAAAAGGAAGTGTCTTACTGTCTTATGGTCCTTACCCACATGTTCATTTGAAAAGGTGTTCGTTCTATCATTATTGTCCTTACCCACATGTTCATTTGAGAAGGTGTTCATTCTGTCATTATAGGATAAGAGCGTGTTTGGTAGTGTGGTTGTGGTTGCTTTTCAAATAGCTTTTCATATCGAAATACATG
>Ga0325410_1002946_pt1 | contig 19111 bp, 16 predicted proteins | sample PopdelMetagenome_16_FD_206182 | JGI IMG/M metagenome (GOLD analysis project Ga0325410, IMG submission 206182) | Populus deltoides microbial communities from Bellville, Georgia, United States - Xylem-PdIQD-R3 | ecosystem: Host-associated > Plants > Phyllosphere > Stem > Wood/Secondary xylem... | reverse complement strand
CCCTCTTAAAGGAAATAAGAACAACAACTTGATGAAAAAAACCCCATTTATCCTCATTGAATCATTGTGAATTATGGGTTGGTTCCGTTAATAATAATAATAATAACAATAATAAAGCCATAAATGAAAAGGTGGAGTGTACATCACCATCATCTTAATCATTCAAACAGGAATCATCTCGGGAATCTGGAGTTGGCAATTATTCCTACTTGTTCCCATGAAGAAGAAAAACAGGATTAATCAAAGGCTACTTGGATGCATTCCAGAGCACGCTCAATGGTCCTGTTCTTGTACCCCCAAGAACAGGAAAAAAAAAAAAAAACAGATTGAACCGTAAAATATTGTAAGAGCAAAGGACATGGAAAAGTGCAAGCAACTTCTCCAGCTGCAATTATACCCTTTATTAAGGGTTTGTTAACTTTCTAGTTTTGCTTGCGAGAAAAAGAAGCTTTTGGCTGGTTTAGATGGCCCATGAGGAGACTTATTGGCGAGAGACAACCGACTTTAATAAGCCATCACATGACGAGAGAGAGGGATAGTAGAGTGGACAACCCTTGCCGGCAAAGTTTTATAGCTGAGCAAAACTTCCTAGGAAAAACTGCAGAAACAGAGAGCAACTTTTAAAGTTTCTCTACATTTTCACAAATTAAACGTGCTCCCTAAGCTAGTTTTTCTCTTCGTTTTATAAGCATAGTTTCTCTTCTTTTTTCTTGCACAAACACCATAGTCCAAGAATCAAAGCATTTCCAAAGGCAAGTTTTGCACAACTGAAGGTTGGTCTAATCCGGTCGGTATGGATCGTGGCGTATCGGAAGAAGATGGCAGCATTCGTTTTCCGGTTGACGAGCTTCGCAGGCTTAGCGAAACCTATGGCTCTGCAACCATTTTTGAGCCTCAGAGTGATATAGGAAAGAGAGACAGTAGCACTGGAAATTCGGTTTCTCCAACATTACCTGCACCGGAGAAGAAACTCACACTCTTTGCTCTTCGCCTTGCCATTTTTGAGAAGGCAGCTACTTGCCTCGGAACCCTTGGGTTCATCTGGGCAACAGTTGTTCTTCTCGGAGGGTTTGCGATTACTTTGGATAAAACAGATTTCTGGTTTGTCACCATTATTCTGTTGATTGAAGGGACTCGAATATACAGCAGGAGCCATGAGCTTGAATGGCAACACCAAGCCACCTGGTCAATTACTGATGCTGGGATTAACAGTTTCCGGGCATTGAGATCCAGCTCCCACTTCATTATTGAAACTGTGAAAGCACTTTTTAGGCCAATAACACGGGTTCAAAAGCAGAGTCTGCATACCAGAGAAATAAGGAAGAATCCTGATGCAGAAATCTCTGGGAACTGGGGAGTCCAGAGGAAGCTAACTCGGACATGGACAAGTTCAGATGTTCCTATTCTACCATATGCTCAATGGTTTTTTCTTTCAAAAAATGTCAGCAAGCTTCTCTATTGGCTCCAGCTTGCATCTGCATCAGCCTGTGTGGTTTTATCATTGATGAAACTCGTCAAACATAACTACGGTGAGGTTGAGAAAGGGAATACTGACAAGAGGAACCGACAATCTGCACTGAATATTTTCTATTCTTTGGCTTTGGCAGAAGCTCTGTTGTTTCTGATGGAGAGAGCTTACTGGGAGTGGAAGGCAAGCTACTGTAAACTGCTGGAAGAGGTGAGCAAAGAGTGTGATTTGGGGCTTTCAGGCATGGTTTCGATCAGAAGGTTCTTCTACGATGCCTACTCTAGGTGTCTTGAGGGCAGTATCTTTGATGGCCTAAAAATGAACATGGTTACTTTTGCTATGGATCTATTGGTTTCGAATTCCCCTGATGAACAGCTCATTGGAGCTAGAATTCTTCGTCAATTTGTGATGAATCCTCAGTTTTCTGATGATACTCTCAAAAACATTGGGACAAATATATCAATGATAGACCGATTAGTGGAGGTATTGAACTGGAAAGACCCGCAGGAAGAAGAGATCAGGAGGTCAGCTGCAGAGATACTATCAAAACTAGCCGGCAAGAAGCAAAACTCCCTACGGGTTGCTGGAATACCTGGCGCATTGAAGTCAATTTCATCTCTGCTACAAACCAATAGAAGTTGCAGCACCACAGCTGATGAAATTGGTGAAAAGACAATCATCTGTGATCATGCACATTATGGATTCTGGACATTTAATCATTTAGGACTTCTTATCCTGAAGAAGCTCGCTCGTGACCATGATAACTGTGGGAAGATTGGAAATACAAGGGGCCTCCTACCGAAGATCATTGATTTCACACATGTAGAAGAGAGGTTGCTGAAAGATGAAAATGTAACACCATCTCAGATTTTGACAGTGAAACGTTCTCTGCAACTGGTGAAGATGCTGGCAAGCACAACAGGCACAACAGGTAATAATCTTCGAAGAGAAATCTCTGAGATAGTTTTCACCATCAGCAATATTAGAGATATTCTACGGCATGGCGAAAAACACCCAATGCTACAAAAACTCAGCATAGAGATATTAACCAGTCTTGCACTAGAAGAGGATGCAAAGGAGAGGATTGGGGGCACGGGTGGAGTTCTTAAGGAGTTATTCAACATTTTCTTCAGCCAAGGAATTCCTGAAAATCAGAATCATGCAAGAATAGCTGCAGGAGATGCTCTAGCAATGCTGGCCTTGGAAAGCAGAAGGAATTGTCCTCGCATTTTGAAATTAAAAGTACTGGAAAGGCTAGTTGGAGCACTGGAGGTCCCATTGCTCAGGGTAAATGCTGCAAGAATTCTACGGAACTTGTGCACCTATAGCAGAGTAGATTGCTTCGACCAGTTGAAGGGCGTAGCAGCTGCTGTACCCACGGTAAGTGCTTTCTAGTTCTCTTTAAATTATGTTTCTATGTTTAGAAAAGGCATGGGAAACAGGTTTTCGTTTTGTAGTCTGATCTAAACTGTAAGTACTTCTGAACAGAAACTTAGTTTTCAACTCTTTCTCCTCGTGTTACAGGTGCTGGAGGCAGTTATGTCTGAAGAGAACAAACTACAAGAAGTAATGGTAGGACTAGCGGCCGAAGCTTTTAAATTCATGACTCCTCAAGAATCCAACATCATGTTTGAAAGAACTGGTATAAAAGAGGCTGAACTAGCCAACAAAATACTCCAGATTCTCAAAAAGTACGAAAATCCACCAGTCAAGGTTCCAAGAATAAGAAGGTTTTCCATAGAGTTGGCGATTTGGATGATGCGGAACAACACGGCGAATGTACGTACTTTCAAGGACCTGGGGTTGGAGAAGGAATTGGAGGGGGTTTTAGAATCCACGGCTGAAGTTGAAAGCTTCAACATATTCTCAGGCACTTCTGGGCTGAGTCGCCACAGCACAACTATTCACTCACTTGTTGAAACTGCATTGCAGTTGCTGGAAGACAGGTAAAATTGTGCAGCAGAAAGTTCCAAACAAGTTGTCGTGTGAATATGAATGCGCCAAGTTATAGGAGATTCTTTTTTCTCTACATGATATTTATGCATTTGTATATGTTTTGCAAATAAAGAATCAAGTTAATGATCTTTACCGACAAGATTCTTTGTGGGATCATGCTGCTGTTTGTAGGATACTTTGAGTTATGGTCACTTACTTTGAGTTTTTTCCCACGTGAACACAGTGACAAAAAGTCACACACTCGGAAAAATATTTTCCAATCTGGCACAATTAGAATAATCATGCATGTAATATATGTAAGACCTATTAATATATGCATACACTATATAGATGACCATTGTATGTGCATATACTCCCCCCCCCCCTCCCTATATTAATATATGCATACACTATATAGATGACCATTGTATGTGCATATACTCCCCCCCCCTCCCTATGTGCATATACCCCCCCCCCCCCTAATTCCTCTCTTATCACTCCTTATTCCTCCCTTTTTGCTCTTTCTCCCTCCTCCCTAGAGCCACCGGCAACCTCACCCACTAGATCTCTCTCTACCTTTCACCGTGACATACTCTAGCACAGATAGGGTAACCCACTAGATCTCTCTCTACCTTTCACCGTGACATACTCTAGCACAGATAGGGTAATCATGCATGCAGTACATGTAAGACACATGTAAGACCTATTAAAACATGCACGTGCTATATAGATTATCATTATATGTGCATATGCTATATATGTGTATCAATAGATCTTCATGTACTCTATACATGGCCACATTTACCCCCTTTCTTTTTCCCTCCTCTTATTCCTCTCTTTTTGCTCCTTCTCCTTCCTCCCTAGAGTCACCCACAACCTCCCCAACTAGATCTCTCTCTCCACCGTGAAAAAACCACCTCTCACCATTTCACTGTGACAAACTCTAGCACAGTCAGGATAATCGTGCATGTAATACATGTGAGACCTATTAATACATGCATGTACTATATAGGTGATCAATAAATGTGCATACACTACATACTCATATCAATAGATCTTGTATGTACTACATACATAACTACCTTTTCCCCACCTCTTTCTCCCTCCTCTTATTCCTCTCTTGTTGCTCCTTATTCCTCTCTTTTTGCTCCTTCTCCCTCCTCCCTAGAGCCACCTGCAACCTCACCCATTAGATCTCTCTCTCCATCATGAAAAAACTCTCTCTCTCGCTCTCACCGTGACTGTCATGGCCCGATTCCCGGATTCATGACCGACAAATAGGCAAGGTTCCCCCTCCAAAGTTCCAAACCTATGCAAACTCAAACTTACACACAAACTAATCCTTTAAATAACTCAATTAACAGTAACAACAAAACTAACTTCATAATATAATTTGATTATCTTAATATAAGAGTTAATACAAATTCATAGTTGTGGAGCAGTAACTAGACATAAAGAAAAAAATACAAATTACAACCAAAAGAGTAGGTTCTGAAAGTCCAACAAAAGTGACCTGCTAACAAGCTATAAGCTTGAAAAGGATAAATAATGAAAGGGAGAGTTCAACAACTCAGTGAGTAGATAACATTCAATATATATATACAAGGTAATACAACAATGAGGAATATATATATATACAATTATGACTCTAGGTTCTTATAAAAAGGTTTCTCAAATAGACCATAACAAGAATATCATAAGGTAAAGCTCGTCAAAAAATCAAAATGCAATGAGCATGAGGCTCCGTACTGTGGGATGATTAGTCCACACAGGTTGGTGACTCCCCCAACCAACTAGGTTTCAGATATGATGTGCACGAAAACTAGCACTACTATGTTAGCATAAGTATTCTGACTAGCATACCGTAGGTTCATAATCATAATTAAACAGACATATTCATATCTCAAGACTCAACTCATGACATCAATCAAATGAGGAGCTATCAATTCAGAAATCAATTCAAAATATATATTGGTTCATATCAAGAATTCAGATTCAACAATTATCATGTTTTATCGTAACAAAAATAATAATCAACATATATATTATCAAGAAGAATGATCCAATTCACATTAACAACTCAAATATTTATAATATTTCTCATGCATATAAAAAAAGTATCCACTCACCTGACTCAAAAGCGAATGGAACTCGAAAGCAGATACCGAAAGAATTTCCTACTGATGTCTCATGGGTAGAATATCAGGATTATCTGAATACAAAGGAGATATATTCAAAAACGACTCGAAATTAACATATAACCTATTTAATACACTTAACTAAGGGTCTATTCCATAACTTTATATGTTTTTGAACTAAACTAGTCATTTTTTTCAAAAACCCAAAAATTAAACGGTTTTCCTGAAATCTAATTCATAAGAGAACAAATAATAAGACTTGATAATAATTCACTAAATAACCTTCAATACTCATCAAAAAAATCTTAAAAAGCTAATCTTGCAGCTAGGGACCAATTTGAAATTTTATCAGATTTTTAGGGGTCAAATTGTAATTTTATCAAATTAGAGGACCAAACTAAAAATGTCATAAATTCATAACTATACTGAAATTTTACTCATAATGCATCCTCAATTCTGTCCATAATCTCGAATTATGCTCTAAGGATCAATCTATGATTTTTCCAAAGTTTTGGGACTAAACTATAATTTTTATAAATTGAAGGACCAAACTGAAATTTCATCATCTTCAACCTTAAACCCAGAATTATCCACAGATCACCTACTAATATATCAATATTTCTAACTCAAATTCAACATTTAAACAAACCATAACTCAAAATCATCATCTTTACCTAAAATCTTTCAAAATCAACTACATAACTCATTACTCATAACAATCAACCCATAATATTCAAATCAATTCATCAATCAAACCCAAAACACAATCTTCAAAACCCTAATATTCAATAAAATAGAAAATTAAAGCTAAAGAAAACACATTTATACACATCAAAACATAAATCTTACCCTTTAACTTATTTTCTCTAACTCTCTTCTCCTTCCTTTATCTTTCCCTCTTTTCTCTTCTTCTTCTCTCCTGCCTGTTTTTCACTCTCAATTTCAGATCCATCTTTCTCTCTTTTTTCTTCTATTTATACTTATCATGTTTTATTCAATTATCACATTACCCCTTATTCATTTATACCTACTTCTAAGCCTTTAACAGCTTTGTTACCTTTTCCTAATCTCTTTTATTTTCAAAACATCACAGTGACAGACCTCAACATTCTCTATCTCCGCCATCATTTGCTCTCTCTCTATCTCTTCACCTACGACAATCAATCTCTCTCTCACCATTACCGCCGTCGCCTCCCATAAAAACCCCATTTAACTAATTTGAGGTATAATCACCTTCTCCATCTATTAATTTGATGTTTTATTGGGCTAATTTGAGGATTTTTTAGGTTAGGGTTTTAGAATTTAGTTTAGGGTTTGTGTTAAAAAAATTAAATTAACTTTAATTGATATTAATTAGATATAAAATTAGTCAATTTAGGTGTATAAATTGCATTATTTAATAACAAAATCCATGAAGTTTGTGTTGATTATGTCAAGGTTAGAGTTGCATGAACTATAAATTGTGTTAATTAGCCTTAAATAATCCCAATTCAGTGGGTAAATTATATTATTTTATGATAAAGTTTATGAATTATGATTTTATTGATTATGTTTAGGTTTATCAAAATTTCATCAAAATGATGTAACTTGATGAATTGCTATATTAATAAATTAGCATAGTATTTTTTGTGCTTTTCTCAAAATATATCTTATATAGTGGGGTTATTATTATTATTATGGTACTATTGTTGATACAAATAATGATATCATTTACCATGGAGGAAGTAACAAGTTATTTAGTTTGAGATTAGACAGTTTATTTACCAAACAAAAAAATCTAGTATGTAGAGGCATTGAGTGGAATTTTATATGAAATTAACGTCGACGCTACTTGGAGTATGCTTGGTGAGAGTCATTTGAATTGTTATGTCAATGTACCCATTACTAGCGATGTGAGCTTTAAAGCATTTGTTAGGTTGGTCACTGCAAATAGGTTACAAATGTAAGAGTTTATTTGAATAATATACCTAAATGAGAAAACTCCTTGAGTTTGGAGTTCACTCAAGTCCCAAGTTAATGTCAAAAGATCATATAAGCATCACAAATAGTTGTTTCATCTAAGATAGATGATGATGCTATGAACCTAACATTAACTTAAAAAATTATGCATATAGAAGCTTGATTAGGTATGATAATTGCTACATATTGTTATAATAAATATGAATTGAGTAATGAGAAAGATGATTGCCATTTAGATGATGTACTTAAAAAAGACGAGGTAGGTGAGCCAATAAACCAAACAATAGGTCTTTCTGTTCCTAAATTTGAGATGTTAATAGGTCAGCTCATATGATAAGTAGTGATTGGGCTTTGAGTTGTAAGAATTTAGGCTTAACTACTAAGTCGGAGATTAGACAACTATTTTTAACCAAGATTGATTTAATTAAGGCAATTAAGCAGTGACATATAAAGAACTCATTACAATATAAGATTCAACAATCAACCATAACGTATTTACAGTTATAAGGTAAGTATGAACCAGCATGTCAATGATATTTACGTAAGGGATATCATAAGAATTTTGAGCCATTTGAGATTTTAAATTTGAAAGGGCCTCACATATATCACAACCTAATGATTATACAAACTCACTATCAGATTGACTCAGATTTTATTGTTAATAGGATGTTGACCATTATCAAAGTTGTAATAAGCATTAAAATTGTATCATTTCAAGCTACTATCCATAGAGATTCTTTATATGATATCTTGTATAAAAAGGCTTAAGTAGCTAAACAAAAAGTATTGAGCGGTTGATTGGGCTCAATAAGCAAGTTAACTTTTATTTTTTATATAACATATTCACATGTAAAAATTTTAATTTTTTAAATAATTATGTTTAGATTTGATTGAATAAGTTTTAGGATGGCCTGGTTAAACCTTGACACTATGCATTGATTGACCTATATGAGTGTGTTCTTTCTTATGTTATCAAGGCTAGATTTTTTAGATCATTCAACTAAAAGGCATAAATGTCAATCACAATTTTAACAAAGATAAATTATGTCACAATACATTCTACTTTCGTGTTGGGGAGATGACATCAATTCTACAAGTTTTTACCATGCTAGTAAATCTTCCAATTGATAGAGCTTTTGTTATAGGCCCCGTAACTTTTAACGAAGATAAATTATGTCTCCATCTATTGGGACGAGTGTCTCCTCTCGAGTGATATAAAGAGAATTATATTAGGTTGATATGGTTGAAGAAAAATTTTGAAACCCCCTAAAGGGTACGATGCGTGTTGTGTTGCATTATTATGCTAGAGCATATATATCACATATGTTTGGAGCCATGATCTTCACATGTTTGATAAGCAATACAGTGCTATGTTACTTTTTTTTCAATGCTAGAAAATTTTGTTGTCATTTGTAATTATAAATCGGGCTCAACAATGATTGCTTATTTGTATAGCCAGCTATGTCACGTATGAATTTTAGATGAGAAACAAATTGGCAGTTGTTTATTATTCCTACAAGTATAATTTGATATTATATTTTATAACTAGATTTTTATTTTAAACATTTTCTAATATTTTAAATTATGAATATGCAACTATGGTCGTGTGAGCATCTCCACATCAATCATCCAGATGTTTGGAGAAACAAGTTGTTGGACACGATTACGAGAAGGCGACTCTCAGTTCGAGATCGATAATAATAATTTTTAACACGCTTAATCAAGAAATTAAATAAATTAATTGTTTGTCATGTGAGATAGGTTTGGCATGCAAGAAGATATCACATATTTACAAAGTGATATTCATTTATTGAGTTATATCTCTACATGTATTGATATATGAACATAACAAGGCAATTTCATCACACCACTATACGAGCATATTCTAAGAAGTCCACATGATCCTCCACATGAGCCAACATATAATATGGATAATTATGAGTTTCCTGCACTTAGATATAATAAATTGTATGGATTAGTGTTTTTTTTTGTAACATAATAAAAATATTATTTATATATTATAAATGATGATATATTATTTTGTTATGAATTAGGTGCATCTTTTAATACATGAGGGTGAGAGAGCTGCTGTCACAGTTCATGATGCTACTGACGATGTTGAGCACAACACATTCGATACTTGGTTCTCATCATGTAGTTCTTCACTTGATAAGGTTGGGAAAACTGAGCATTTAGACACTGCAAATAAGGCTAATTATCATGCACGACGATGATAAGTTCATAATTCTGATGGTACAAACTCTTCAACAGGTTAATTAATTAGATGTAGTTTCATTTACTATAATGAGTTGTTTTGGAGTTCGATTGAGTATCTTTGATTATTAAATTACTTGCTATGAAATTGTGATTTGTGTTAAATTTGTTGTGATTCGTGTTGAATTGTTTTTTCTTAAATTGTGTTTTCATTGGCAGAGGGTTGAGAAATGCAGACACCTTGTTTTCCTTGGTCATGCATGTAGTATATGTGCGACTGTATACTGCATGGGTCGTGCATATACTACGTGTAAACTACACAGGTCGTGCATGTTGTATATGCACGACTGCATAGATTGCACATTATACTACATGCATGTACAGAGATTGCACATGTAGTACAGCGCATATCAATAGATCATGCATATATTACTTTCTCCCAACTATGTTAGTTTGGTGCTGCGTTAATCTAGAAAAAAACTCTACTGACTACTCAAGATATACGATAAAAGAGGAACTATAGCTCTGACTTCTAAGGGATTATCGTAACTGAAAACGCTAATGTAATAGAAAGGCCCCCGTTAAGCAGATGATCTTTCTGTTTTTCCCAGAGATTGGACAGAATCATTAATAAAGCAGGCAAACCTTGACGCAAGCGATCCTTGCAGCTTGTTGTCAAGTTACAATAAGCGACTAATTCCTTAGTTTCACTTATACTCTTTACCTAAAAAAAATAAAGGGAGAATGGGCTCTTGGTAAGACTAGCAAGTTATAAGGCATCTATTTTATACCAATCAGACTGGGACAATTTCCAAGTTCGATGCCATAATGCAAGTACAAACCAGCAGAGGTTTTTCAGTTATATGATGTTCATAAAGATTAAAGATTCAAGTTGGATAACAAAACAAGGAGATAGAATCGAGATGCCCAACTTGTACTCTTGCTAAGAAGCTGTAAAGCCGAGCAGAGAACAGGAGCACATGTTGAACCACATTTCAGTTTCAGCTTATCACCTACCAAATCCGACTCTTTATTTAAATTATATTAACAGATGTGTTTCCCTGATCGGGAGTAAAAAGAATCATTACAAGCCTCCTATCAAGTGACAGTAGACAACAGTTTGTAAAACCAACACAATCAACTTTAAACACGGAATCTATTTTCTTGCTTTTGTTTTTGTATATTTTACAGCACTGAATCGTGGCACTATCTTAAATACAAAACAAAATATCATGGCATTCTTGAAACATAAAATAATGATTTTGGTTTTCACCTACCATTTCGGAACAAGTTGAAATCCCAACGACGCAGCAAACCATCCATAATGTGGCCTGCTGGATTCCGTTCTACAGTCAATGTGGCTTTTGTATTACCTGACAAGTCACTATCTGTTGAGCTGTGGACACTTCCTGAAGTATCACTTCGAGAAGAGGTAGTTGTGCTTTCTGACCCCATTATGGATGACGGAGTGTCAAATGTAGTTCCTACAGATGCTGCACTTGTAGCGGGAGAAGGACCTTCAGTTGCTAAATTTTGGTCATTGACAGCTAAAGATGAAGTCGATTCTGTCTTTTGCTTTACTGAAGTGGAAGTTGGTGTATTCAAAGGATTGCCATGTTCTACAATTGAAGATGCATCCCCGCTATCTTTTTGTGAATATTTAACAGAAGCTGCACTGACACTGGCCGGTTGTCCCTCTGCATTAGGGTGTCGCATCTCCAAGTCCTTTAATGACTCAATAACTGCTTCCATGAACATCTGAAATATGCAGCAAGTCAAGTTTCAAATAGATGAACATTTTGCACACACAACGTTCAGGACTCACCCTTTCTTCCTCCTCTATATCACATGGAAAACCTGCCAAGTCCTCCAGCTGGTATTCCACATATTGATTGTCATCCATTGTTGTTGGAACATGTGGGCCATAAGGATGACCGTTGGATAATTCAAAGCTAATCATTTTGGACGATGATGGCAAATGATCATCACCAATTTCTTCATGCTGCAGTAAAGCATGCCAGAGTGTTACGAGTTATAAAAAAATATTAACTCCAGTCCCTAGGAAAGAGATGAGGTAGAACACAGCTCGAGTCATATGATTCATAGAGTGAACCAGCTGACCATTGTGCTAATCTGTCACTAGGGCATTCTGTTGCAAAGGGCAAGAGGATACCTCGACTTCAGATTGATGGTCTTTATGTTGAATATCCATAGGAACCTGAGCAGAATCAAAGTGATAATGAGCAGAAGCTCCATGGAAATTGTAAGAAGTTTAACATAATACAGAAAAAATAATCCAAACCACTACTCCTTCTCGGTTTATGAAATTAGCCTAATTCCTTACACAACTTTATCCCCATAAAGTGCAGGCAGCATTTGTCCTACTCCCCCTTCAGCAGAAGTGCATGGGGAGTGGAAAGAAGAGGACCATAAAAAATATTGATACCCATCAAACAGAACAATCCTTACTTTATGGAACAGTTAATTAAACATATGCTGCACCATGCATGCCTTTAACCTTTAAACTAAGGCTTCCTTTTTTTAGGGATTATTTTAACATTTCAAGCCAAAAACACAGAATATAATCACTGACCTCCATCCGACTCATAGGTGTTTTGGACCGAACTTGTTCAATGGCATCTGCTGTACTGCTTGATGATGGTTCTACAACAAACAACAAATAAATAAGATTATGAAAAAAAGTTGGCAAATAAAGTTTAGACAGAAATCGTCAGTAAGATGCTAAGCAGCACAAGGTAAATGAGTCATACCTTTATGCACAACTGAAGATTCTGGGTTATGGCCAACTTTATGCAAAGAGCTCCAACTATCCTGCAGGTAAAAACAATCATCAATTGGCAAAACAAATAGGAGATATGAAATCTAGCACTTCCAAAAATTTCAGGGCTACAACCAGATGAATGCAGTTCAATTTACCTTACCAAAGTAATCATGCATTGTTTCAAAGTATGTTCCCCCCACCTCATCCTCAGGAGGTTGTAAAACATTGTGAAAAAAAATATTTATTGAATCAAAATAGAATTGTGGGCGTGGAGAGTTGTGATCTCCCTCAAACTTGATAATGTTCTTGTCTCCCTGCAAAATTTGTGCATTAAAAATCAAGCTCACAGAGTATTTATATATACAAAGTGCCAAGCAACAGAAATCAACAAACCAAATGCAAGAGTTTCAAAAAACAGAAATGAGTAGCATACACATCACATTTGATGAGATTTCAATAAAAATCATTATAAAGGATCTTTGGGAGTCGTTCCTCCAATAAAGAGATTTTGAAGATATACAGAACATATATTTAATGTTTAGTACGACTAGGAACACTCAGAACTAAAATATGAAATCACTGGCCAAAAAGCAGCTGTCAACTGTATTCAGGTAGCTTCCAAATTAACCTCAGGCTGAGGTTTGGAGTACATATGACCAGAGTAGAACAGATTTCACTTATCATTTGTTAAAACTGAAAAAAATTCAGTTTACCATGATTACAAACTTAACAAAACACCAGCATTAGAGCAAATTTTAAGAACAGTATATTTCTATCTGCAATAGACCACAACTACTTCTGAATTTTCGCCACTAAATGAAAGAAACTTACCATGTAAGCTTCAAATATACTTTGTGAGTGATGAGGGCGTATGAAATCATCATCAATGGCATGCCCAAATAAAACAGGAACAAAACATGATTTTGCCACCTGTAATACAAAAAAGTATAAAGGAATTACATTCTTGAATAACAGGTAATATGATAAAATTAACACAAAAGGCAGTTGAATGAAACACCATTCAAGTTTTTCATTCACTAAACAAATTGTTTGCAACTTCTTTCACATCTCTTTGTTAGACACTTGTATAAAATCCACTGGTAACTGCCCAAAACCAACCTACAACTATCATCAGCGTGATGAAGATATCACGCCATATAGTCAGTAAAATTGATCAAGTAAAAATACAGTGGAGAGTCACACACTAGCTCACTTAATAGTGACTGTAATTTCAATTAACAAATTAGCTATTATTCTTTACTCTAAACTACGTATTAGCTTTCCATTTTGACCAAGTGGTTATCCCATACCATAAATACATGAAACTGATAAAAAATTAAAAAAACAGAAGACATGTTGGATGGGATAACTACAAACATGAACAGGTTAATAATTGACTTAGTTATCATCCAGAAGCTTCAACTTGCAACACCCAATAAAGTAAAGCTGCAGGAGAGAGAACCTTGATGGTGTTCAGGTCCATTATGTCAAACTTTGCCTTTTTCTGAATAGATTTACGCATGTATTGGATAGCAAATTTCACCTAGAACAGGCAACAAAAATAAACATAGTGAGACAACACAACAGCCATGACTAGAAGAACATTTGTGCACTCATCATTGCCTCAATTATTAAAACATGTGCGTGATTTAAGGAGTCTGGTGGATGAGATTAGGGCAAAAACAATGAAGGGTGAAAGAACCTCCAATACACAATGGAAGGTTAACACTTACCCCAACAACAACAAAACTGACATCATAAGGTGTAAGTAGAATAACGCAACAATAAAGAGCTGATGTGTAAAGAAGATAAAATTAAGATTCATGACGGGAACAGTAGAATGCCAGAAACAATAAACATGGCTATGCACCAAAGTTGCTAGACAATAAATGTTAATGGTAAAATAAACTACTGACATCATCTAGGTGCAAGTAGAATTAGATTTTATTAAGACCAAGATGATGGAAAAATTACAGGGTAGCTGAGCTGTTTCCAAGTAAAATAAATTGCTGCCATCATCTAGGTGCAGGTAAAATTAGATTTTATTAAGACCAAGATGATGAAAAAATTAGAGGGTAGAAGAGCTGTTTCCAATGAACCATCCAAATTCCAATAAAAGCCCAAAAGAAGAAGAAGAAGAAGATCTAAGCACAATGATATCACAGTAAAAAATCAAGAGGAAAGAGTTCTCCATGCAAGTAAAAATCCTGTAAGCCTTACTTGAGCCAGTAGTGGTGATTCCAGGGAAAATATCACTAATGTAGTTTCCAATCATTAACATTTCCGGAAAATTATGCAATTAATTGAAAAACTATCATAATAAACATGCTTGTATGCTCATTTATTTCCTGTTATTATAAATCATCGTACAAAATACACCAAGGCTGTGAATCAATGAATGCTGTAATTCTCATAATGTGGCTGAATGTATCAACTTACAGTGAACTTGGGTAAACGGAATTTGTAAGTTTCCACAAGTTCCATCATTAGGTCAACCAAATCAGAAAAGGGACTGTCAAGAACCATTCCAGCGATTGAGGGATCCTCAGCTCCATACATCAGGCTGTAAAATCAATGGTATATAAGTAAATGGGAAGGCCTTAACACTGCTACAGGTCCACGTGAGCATAAACCAATTACACAGCGAAAAAAAAAAATGGAAAGGAAAGGAAAAATAGAGGTGAATGAACAGAACCTAGTGACAGCACCCATTGAACGGCCCCATAAGCCAATCAAAGAGACATTTCCATCTTGCCGCAAATAATTAACGACAGCCATGAGATCATCTTTCTAGAAAACAACTAAAGAATGTAAGATGGTGACTTTCAACATTGGAGAACAGCAATTGCCAATATAACAATAAATGTTCATGTGGTGTCTAAACAATTTCTAGGAGATTAACAAATGTTTTGACAATCAATGGAAAAAAAGATGCAGTTACTCAATGAGCATCCAACTTCCATCAAATGTTTTTGATAAATTGCCAGAACTTACTTCATTCCATCCTAGAGTGACATGATCTCCTCCAGAAAGTCCGGATCCTGAGAAATCAAGGGTGAAAACTGTAATATTTGAAGGCAACAATATAATAGCAGCTTCACTAGCATCAACCCTGCACCCACTGAAAAAATAAAGATACGCTACCAATTAGTAACAATCAGTTCTGTGAAACACAAGATTGAAGAAATCAATGCAAAATCTTAACTAAGTTGATCTTTCTATAAAGCTGTCAGTCACTCCACTCTCTACTCCATTTTCACGGGGGTAAACAAAAGGAAATATTTAGCACCAAGATAGAGAAAGAACTTTATTTTGGCATATAATATGCTTGTTGACTATAGAAAATTCTCTTTCAATTTAATCTGTTTTCTCATTCTTCATCATCCAAAATTTTGGGTTCCTAAGAACACTAGAAGACTCCATCTATAAGGTGCTACAGACAGCAAGCTACATTACAATAAACCCTGATTAACCAGTTACCTGTTTCCATGACAATATATTACACATGGCAGAGGCTTTTCTTGGGGATTAACAATGGGCATGTAATGACTACATTGAAGAGCATCTCCCCTACCATTTTGAACCTGTGAACATTGAAAGCACCTTACACATAAGCCAACGATCACTTCAAATTTGTCAAGTTTCCAAGCAGGCATAAAGAAGACATCATTGATTTACTAACAGAAGGTCCATAGTTGTCAATTCCTTGCAGAAAAAAGTGCATAGAAGAAATAAATCTTTAATCCTCTTTTACAATCATGAGAAAGGAAGGATCAAATAATTTTAACAATGTTTCTAATCTCTCGTGCATGTGAAATGTGGAAGTGTCCATGAGTGTGTGGACCATGACTAAGTTGCAACTGCATTGCCCAGTCCTAGATATTCCATTATCCCGGTAAGAAAGAGTGTAAAGAAAACAACTGGTCGCCTAACCCAGCAAAACATTATGCTATATGGGTATATTGTAGGACCTCCGATTTAAAAATTCACCTAAAAATAGTAACATGGATGACGAGTTACAAAGTATCAAAGATTCAGAAATCTTGATGAAAACTTCAGCAAATCTATATTAGGCTTGATAAGCATGTGCAATTGCTAGGGTTACTTGTTTACTAGACTGTTTTTATATATATCTAGCTGATGACAATAGAAGACAGGACAACTAACATATCAGGGGTTTTTAGCAAGTTATTGCTTGAGATACTTGCCTAACAGAGAGGAAGACATAAAAATCAGACTAAGTACAATCAAACATAAAAAAAGACTTTTCCACACATATAGAGTGGCACTTACCTCCACATCCTTTCTTTGGTACCATTTTCCTTTCAACATGAACTCTTGATCCAACAAATCATGTTTTGGATTGTATTCAGCTCTACAGACCAAAAAATGGACAGAATCATGAAAAAAATATAAACAAAGAAAATGTCCAATACATTTGACAGGTATCTAGTCAGCAAAAATTTTAATTTCCTGCACTTATTGCTATATACCAGTTATATAAGAAGTGCAGTGCATAATCGCATCACTTCAGCATGCAACATACTCTAATGCCCTCATGTTCTTAAAGAGACCGATGCGACATTTTTTTCTTCTTCTTCTAAGGAACCAATTCTTAAATAATGAAAATAAAAACATATATGGAGCCCCAATGATGCGAAAAAATTTAGATATCAAACATACATCAGCTCACAAGAGGATTCATCTGATCTACAAGATGTCTTTGATGACTGAACTCAGTGTTTGACATTGACAGTGCGAGATTGACTTTAAACAGACATTTGACCTATAATAGTTCAGTGTCTATAAATTTAGGAACTTCATCTGATTCTCATCGAAATGGTTCAGCATCTAGTATCAATTATATCCAATTAAACTGCCAATTTAATGACTCCCAGAAAGTTCATTTGCTGTCTATACTTTCAATACCACGTGAAATACCCCAAAAGTAGAAAAATCAAGTTAATAAAAGCAAAAGAACTAAAATGTCCTGATCCCCACATGCCAACCAGTCAAAACAAGTACTGAAATTCAACACAGCGCATATCGATTAGCACCCTTCAACTTTCAAAAGAATACGAGAAATAGTGACAATATAGACTATCTGCCATGCACCATAATACGATTTCATATATAAAAATGAAAACTACCTGAAACAATACACGGGTTGGAATCTAAAGATCGAAAGTGAGTAATCAATACATGGGATTATAAACAAGAATATCACAACATAAAAAATAAATAAACATAAATTAGCACAGAAAGATCTTGGATTCTGAACAAATCACACAAACAAAGTAAAGAGTCAAAGTTATATTATTTGAATCCCACTAATAAATCAAAATTAAAACTCCTTTTGGTTGCCAAGCAAACTGATAGAACGGAACTAAAATCAAATTTGAATCTCATGCTGTTTATTATTTTTTTTTAATGAGTAGACTAAAGAAATATAAAAAATAAGCCTTTGGAGAAAAGGGTTTCCAATTTTCATCAAAAGCCAGATAGGAAACGACCCCAGATAGGAAACGACCAAGATTCAAAACGAAATCCTTCTCTCTCCCACTTCTAATCATCAACCAAACAAACCAAAATCCAGATAAAAACCAATCAAATTTGAAGGGAAGAAGAGAGATTTAATACCTGGGAGGCCGTATAATAAAGTTAACAAGCTGCTCCATAGAGATTCGAAACTGTAACTTTGATCTCTCTTATTACTGCTATAATAAATTTAAAAGCTTTTTTGTATTGCTAAAAAAACAGAGAGAGAGAGAGAGTAATAGGAAGACAGAACAGTATGTGTATCTGTTTTATGTCGTGTATCTGTTTCTGTATCGGGAAAAGAAAAAAGATAGAGAGAGAGAGAGAGAGAGAGAGAAATGGAAGGCAGAGGAGGAGAGGGCTTCGTTTTTCTTGTTTCTTATTTATTAACTTGTTATTGTAAAGCTGTTTTGTTTCTTCTATTCGTGTTTCGGTGTGCAGGAGGTGGTTGGCTTCTGCCAACCCACGCTTCTTGTCTCTCTCCGTCTACTGGCTGGCTCTTCTCTTCTTACGTGTGTGAATGGATTCATGTGTGGAATTTTCAGGGGAATAACATCGGTTTCAAACGGTTTTGTTCGGTTTGGTTTGGTTCGGTATGGTTCGATTCAGACTAAAAAATCAACCTAAATCCTCTCTTTTTTTTGTCAAAGTTTTGAACCGTCTTCCATGAGCTATTTTGTATAGGTTTTTATTTAATGGACTTTTAGTTTATAATTATTTTTTTGGTTTAATTCGATTTGATTCGGTAGGTTTAGTTTTTTCACTTTCTAAAATTTAAAACCAAACCAATTCTTTTTCTTACTTTTTTTTTAACCAAAATTATCCAATAAGTTTGAAAAACAGTTCAATTTCGAATAATTCAATTAATTTAATCACTTTTAATACGACTTAGCAAAAAAAGAGTTGATAGTAAAGGGGTTTTGTTCGATCTGATGAGGCTTTAAAGCCCGAGTAGATCAATATTTTTAGATCTTGAACACAAAGAAAGCTGTGGATCGTCGAAAATATAAGCATAGATTCGTAAGTGTATACATGAGAACCGGCCATAAAGTGAGTGTACTTGAATCTTCTATAATA
>Ga0325410_1002945_pt1 | contig 19113 bp, 9 predicted proteins | sample PopdelMetagenome_16_FD_206182 | JGI IMG/M metagenome (GOLD analysis project Ga0325410, IMG submission 206182) | Populus deltoides microbial communities from Bellville, Georgia, United States - Xylem-PdIQD-R3 | ecosystem: Host-associated > Plants > Phyllosphere > Stem > Wood/Secondary xylem... | reverse complement strand
TTTTAAAAAAAAACTATAGAGTGAATTATCACTCTATTTATTTTAAAATTGTTTCATCATCAAATTGACTTATAATTAAGTTTAATATGTATAATTAAAAATTTAATTGGTATATATATATATATATATATATATATATATATTTTTTTTTTTTTGTTTCATTAAAAGATTTAAAGGACATTGTGTTAGGTAGCCCTATTCAATTGAAAAATGTTTTATATAAAGCTATTGAATACATTACTGTAATCAAAACATATTTATTTTTAAGATTTTAGAAAAATCAGAATTTATTTGTAGTGAAGGAAAAGAATCTGATAATAAAGAATAAGCACTAATTTTCTAATTTAATAAATAAATTGCTGTAAATGTTTTGCAGACGAAGAACACGGATATTTTAGAACAAAGGAGAACTTAATCGATAGTTAGATTAGCAATCTGCTATGAGAGAGAGAGAGAGAGAAAATATATTTCAATTAGTAGGTGATGAAATGCAAATATATATATATATATTGCAAATTCCATGCTGTTCATATAAGAATATGTGTGGTGCTTTGGTGATAAAAGCATGGTATTTGTCATTTTCTTTTGTTTGTGACAGTCAATTGTGGTAGACTACTTGTTTTGCGTGAATAATGCAATAATTCTAGCTTTCTTTTTTAAAATAAGGTTTGTATTACGGTAATTTTAATTTTCTCTACTATAATAATAAAATAATATCATTTTAAATAAAAATTAAAATATATTTTTACAGATTACTTGACTAGATCAATTAATTAGACAAATTAACAATAAAAATATATAGATTAAGTTTTTTTTAATTAACGTGAGTGTCCGGGTTAGCTTGCGCGTACCTCAACTAATCTGACGAACCCTGAAGTTAACGACTATGTAAGCCTCCAGTGGCAATCATATTAATAACTACAGTGCTCGAACATGAGACTACAGGAAAAACAAATTTCTTAATCACAAATTCTTATTACTAGACCACTTATCAGCAAGTTAACGATTTCAACTAAATCGAATTTGATAGCTATCAATAAATAAAAAATATAAATGGAAGTTATAATGTAAAGTGAAATACTAGCATGCTTTTTAAACTGTAAATTAGTATTATTTTCTTCTTGTTTTTTTTTCCTCAAAAATTTGAAAATCAAATGAAACAACTTGTTCGCTTTCATATTTTTTTTCCTCAAAAGAATAAAAACTAGCAATTATCCTTAAAAAAAGCTTTTAAGAATCAAACAAATCGGTTTTCAAAACTAATTTTTTGGAGCATCAATGGGTTCGAGATATTAAGAAATGAGCTTGAACCATGTGTGGGTCGGATGTATTGGGGCAGCGAACCCCTTGTCGGGCTAATGGAGAAAACAAAGAAACTTAAACCAGGCCCGGTGGCCCCTGGCCGGGTCATCAATGACCAATGGCTATGAGCCAACAATTTCTCAGGATTGACCGGGCGCTGTCTCAGCTCAAGGGGACCCTATCTTACTAGGCTTGGTTCAGCCCAGGCCCATTGCGAACAAGGCCTTCAATATGTTTGGGCAGGCTACCTTACTCGACTATGCTTCTATTTTCTCTTACATGGACTCCAGTTCTGGACCCCATTTCATAGTTACAAAATAGGGTAGATCTGGTTGGATTGATTTTTTTTTTTTTAAATCATTTTAAACATTGATGGTCAAACATAGAATTCGATTTACTCAACAAAAACTAGATTTAAGTGAGGCCTAACCAGGTCAATTCCATTAAAAATATTTGTCCAAAAACTAGGATTTGATGAGGGAAAGGCATAGTTTCACGTACAAAGTTTCCGAATACTAAACTGATCCAATGATATCATTTTTTTTTATTAGAATAATGAGATGATTTTCATTACCAGGAACAAATATAAGGGGCAAATTGAATAATTAGCATACAAAATAAAAAGAGATAGTGAATTAACACATCAGTAAAAAGTTTTGATGAAAGAGGATGTTTTAAAATATCACGATTTAGAAACGCGATATTTAATCACGTGTCATAATTCAGAATTGTGACATTAATTAAATTCTGGTAATATTAAAAATAACAATTTTGTCGGTTAAACCGACTAATTAGTTGATTTTGAAAAGCAAATGACAACTAATGTGTGAACAATAACTTTTTGATATTTTAATTGGAATCTGTTTTTTAGTCTACAAGTTGGATAAGATGTATATTTTGACTCATAAAACATATTTAGAAGAAAAAATTCATAAAATTATGATTTTTGTGTGAACCAGTCGATTAGTTTATACAACTAGTTCAACCGACCGATCGGTTGAACCAGGGGATTGACAGTGAGTCTACTGCCCCTCTCAGCAACAAATTTTTAACAACAAAATTCTCCAACATCTAAATCTAACAAAAAATATTTCTTATAAAATTTATTATTTATTATGTTAATCTGACATTTAATTTAGTTAATTATTTTAGAGAGTTAAAAATCTTCCAATTTTAAACAAAATTTAGGCAAAGATTTTCCCATATAGAAACTATACTTAAAATTCTATCTTGCTTTAAAATACCCCGCAAAGAACCATAATAACTAAACTCAATAAATTTTGACATTTTATAATCATAAGTAGCCCTAGGAATGCAAATAAAAAAAACATATATACATGCAAAATGAATCTCAAATACTTAAATAATACAACTTTCTAGTAATTCAAATCCTAAAATAAATCAACATAACTCATATATCTATATATGTCTACGTCGTCTACTAGATGATCCAAACTTAATAATAACACGACTAGATCCAGCTCTTACCCCTACTTGAGTGGCCTCATCTTCTGCCATGACATCATCAAGAATTAATCTCTCTCCAAAGGTTTCAAGTCTAGTGCACAAAACATTAAACCACTGAGATGCATAAGTGTATCATTTGTTTTCTTTGTCAATATTAAATAGAACAAATACAGCCTCTCGACTTCCCATATCATGAAGCCAACCTAATATTAATAAAACATTAATGTTAAATTAAAATATCAATAAATAAAACCCAATGTTTAAAATATATTAATTATAAAAAGATTTGATTACTTATGATATTTTGAATCTGGAACCTGCTTGGGATCCTAAGTAATGACACGATATGTGATACTCATGTACCTAATCAATTACTCCTCATTTGTAACCACATGATGCATATATGTAAAAAACCTCATTTTTTCGTGCATCCCACTATGATATATAAGCTTCATGGTGGCTTAACCAATCTTAATCAATATTTTTACTCCAATTATTTATGGCATACAAAATATCACTTGTATCGATGTCAATTAGAATGTGTTGTCTATAGCTAAACAGTCGTATTACTTGATTTGAGCAATGAAGTTCAACCTTATCAAAAAAAATATTAACGAGATGCCCATATATTCATCCTATTAGTGCAAATAGTTAAAACAATCACCAATCTTTCATTCGAATAAGGCATTCAAGTGACTTTTAGAGTATAAGTTTTTTAAATATTAAACAACAACAATTCAGTGAAATTAAGTTTTCTTATTTAATAAATGGTTCAAAAAACACCTAGATAGCATGCTGCTTATCTAGCTTGTTTCGATAAAATGTAAATACATGTATTGGATTACTATCAAATACTCTACCATGATACCACCTAGCATTACAAATATGTCAGTTTAATTATATTTTTTAAAGTTGAAATTAGATAATATAAATGCATATAATTACAAAATAACTTTGCAATACATGCATCCTAATTGGAGCTGAAGTGTATCCCCTACAGTTTGGATAGTCATAGGCGACGATCTAAGTATTTAGGGCCAACCCACTTGAAGATGCTCTTAGGACCATAATTACTATTAAATAAAAAATGAGTTGTTTATTTCATGTTAACAACAAACATTTAAAATGTAAATAACTATTTTGAATTCTTTTGATTCATATTTATAAAAGTAGCAAACATCCCCCAACCTGTTTATCTCCCTTCATACATGTAAGACATAGATATTTGTACAAGAATGTCAACACATTAGATCCCTAGCTATATGTAGGAATGATGTTGAAATCATGTAGGAGCATCATATAAATTAAAGGCACATATCTCCCTGTGAGGTTTGTGAATAATACACTACTAAAAAAATAAAGTATATGCGTTCTAGCATACCTACATAACACATTAGAATTATCATAATAATTCACGCATACTTAACAAATAATCAACACATTCAAATCATAATAACTATTTGGTACCCTCGTAAGACCTCGTCGTTAGCATCATCTGATGGTGTCATAAATATATTCTAAATCCATCTAAGATGTATCTCACCCCTTTTAATTTAGAAATAAAGGGTGACAATTCAAATGATTGCTCGCATAATATAATCTAATTTTGAACGCCAATAGATGTGAGTGTCTAACCATCAATAGAAAATATAAACAAAACTGTCATCTCTTGTAATGTCGATATCATCTCCTCATACCTAGGATAGAGTGTGTGTGTGTCTCACGCCTCCATCGCTCAATCAGTATATGGATCAAGTCTTGGTCAAGCTTGATATGTTTTAGACAACTAACATACAAAAAACTTATATGGAATACATATGGCTGAACTTGTTCGTGTAGTTTCATCCATCGGTGTGTACAATAATAAATTGTGGTCTCATCCTGCATAACAATTTAAAATATAAGTATATAAATATACATAAGACCTACAATGTTAAGTAAATTAAAAATAAATATTCTTACAATGCCAACAAAAAGTCTTTCGATTGATGTCTATCCTGCAATCGTAGAACATGTGTCAACGGGTCCAGTAGGTATGTACTGTGACTCATGCTCTCCGCGGTTGTCATCGTCATGTTGTCTTGGAACATCATTGTCGTAATGTGGATGCTTAACATGAGTAGACGATCTGTCACATTGAGTGTGCGACATCCTATATAATAGTACATGTGCTTGATGTGAAATTAAATAAGTTTAATATGCTTTACAAAAACATCATAATAGATATATGTTTTGTCATATAACTATAATATCAAGCATACGTTGTCAATTAAGACATGTTTTCTTATTATGGCTTGTGTCATTTCATATACCACACTTATAATGTGTATGACCCTCTCTTGTATCCATCTCGTTGTGCAAACGAGTAGACATTTGTTAACCATGCCTGAATTTCATCTAAATTAATCTGCTTCAACTCGAGGTCCAGTGTAATTATTTCATTCTAACTTGTCTGGTAATGGACAGAATGACATGTCATATGCTGATCTATAGCTCTGAATCATGTAATGATCATCAACAAATTATGTAAGTCTAAGTGATTTTTGGCACAACATGTAAGAAAATGTGAACATGGATAGTGGAATGTCTGTCACTCACCACATGTGCATGTTCTGTCATTCAATCTAATTGCTCATCTGACTTCTTTTACAACACTCGGTTTAATAGGAGTGTTGACATGGAACACCTGTTTCTCATAGTCAATAACATTGTAGTATGATCTCTTAATTTATCCCTGCTCATTGTTAATTCAATCTGAATTGCTATGGGAAAAATTATTCCATGTTGAATAAAATCATTAGCTTCATGTCTCTGCTTGACCCAATAACTATTAAACGTGTAAAATATTAATTGCATTAGAGTTAAAACAATTATTTCATGAGCACCTTTCTGAACATGATTAAATAATTTTGAAAGATTAGTTGTCATATTACCATATCGGTAACCACCATCATAACATAAAACCTATTTTTATTTTGGTTCATGTTCAAGTCATTCTTGATATGTTGTGTCCAATTACACATTCTTCCATACCACAAATCAAATTTATGCCTTAAAGGTTCATAACACATCTTCATAAAAAAAAAATTCATAGTTGGGTTTTCGAATTTATGATTGAAGTTGCTAATAAAATATCGCGCACAATATCTAATTTATAACATGTCTAAATTATCATTTAACAATAAACTACTATCGTTATTGTATGTGATACTACTGTTCACATCAGGAATAATAGTGTCACCGTAATAACATAACATAAATATGTTATAAGACATTCTGTAAAAAAACAAAAACAAATTGGATTCTGTTTAATTAAACATATTAACTAAATTGCATTAATATAACCCTAATTGGCAAAATTTATAGAAAACTCAATCAAATTCCCAAAATTTAATATAAAAGCAAACTTGATCAAAATTAAATATAATTCATAATACCACTTTTAATTAATATTTTCATTCTCAATTGCATTAAATCAAACTCAAATTCATAGCAAATTAAAATAATTCAAAGAAAATACTGAATTCATCAACAATTCGATACAACGTGTAATTCTTCATAATTCTACTGCATTCATGTTCTATTGCAAGAAATCATCAAGTGCAGTTAATTACATTATTAGCTAATTCCAACAACTCACATAAATCCCTAATTCAACAACTTATCCAAAATTAAACATAATACATAATTAATTCATAATTAAATTAACTTAATTTCAAGTTCAATTATATCAAATCAACCCTAATTAAAGGTATTCATGACTAATTTATCTTTATTTCAACAAGCCCTAAATTCAATCTAAACAATTATTTTGTTTCAACTAAAACAAACAAAAATTCATAGTAGTCTAGTATGTTTATTTTGCTTGTAAGACTAAAAAAAAGATTTGGGCAGTGGTGGCAAAAAAAGGTAATGGTGGATTTTGAACGCAATAACATCCAAGGATGAGTTTAATTTTTTGGTGTTTTAAGGGGAGAAAAGGTGTTTGGGTTGGTTTTTTTTAGAGAGATAAGGGTTGAGGGCGTTGATTTGGAGAGAAAAAAAAGTTGTTGTGTTTGTGTTCTCTGATCTGGGGAGGCATTTAAATTTTAATTGATGTTGCGGTTTAGAAGAGAGACATGTTAAGTTGTCGTCCTTTTGAAGCATGACAATTATCTTGTCACGCTTAGAAATAACAACATTTAATAAATGTCACATTTTAGAAGCGCAACTAAATGAAAAGTGTATTATTTCATCAAATCTTTTTTAAATAACATTTTTCTGCCAAAGCTTTTAGCTTACTATGTTATTTAAAAAAAAAACATCCAATATAAGCCTAGGCTTGATAAAATCCTAATACGATGGAGTCCTAATGTAATAGATACGTAAAGTGGCAGTCCAAACAATATATAATAGTTGAAATAGAACCTAACATAGATTGACACTAGTTATATGACCCGCACTCCACTTCAAGTCAAACATTTGAATTTTTTATAAAAAAAATTTTATATGTAGGTTTTTTGAATGCATTTCTATTGTTCAAGATTTTTTAGTGCAAATAAAAAAATTTATGCATACATGTAATGAAATAAACCAAGAATTATGTGTGATAATTAATAAATAAAAAGTCATTAACAATAACTAAAAATAAAACTTAAAAAATCGAGAGATTGGTGTAGATCAAGATATTTAATATTATAAGAAGGAACATTTACCCGGTTATGTTTTTTTAAATTTTGTTTATTACAATATTTTTTTATTAAATCAAATGATAATAGAAATATACAAACACATTAAATTGATTAAATAAAATAAAAAGAAAAAAAAATATTATACAATGCTACATATATTAGAAATATTATTTCAAAATAATCATTTTTTTATTTTAAAAAATATAGTTCATCTATACAAAAGATTTATATATATATATATATATATCAGAAAAACCTCTTTAAAAATTAAATACATAACCAAAAAATAATCATACTTTAAAAGAGGCTCTCTATGCAAAATAAAATAGAGAAGGTATTAATCTAAATATAAATACTTTTTTGAAAAAAAAACATATAAAAAGAAGCATTCATTGAAAACAATATAGGCAAAAAAAAAAAAGAAGGTCAAGCGTTACTAGGCCTAGCAAGTCAGACCAGCCCGTCTGACCCATTTTGTTAGGGTCCATGGGACTGGGCCCTTATGTTTTTTTGTTGAACCTGGGGTGGATGACAATCGTTTTGAAAAAAAATTAGAGGACGGGTCACTTGTTGAGGCAGACGACGCGTCATCTGATCTTACTCAAATTTCAGGCATCACAGTGGCTGGAAAATCAGAGCTTAAGTTTTTTTTACCTGAAAACCCATTTTTCAGTCCCTTTTTTTTTTTTACCAATGATAACTTATTTATGGCCTTAAAAAATCAAAAAATCAAAATCAACCTGAAACCATAAATCAACTTGAGCTCAAATATGTTTTTTTAAATAACTTTAAAGGTAAGAAAAAAAACACCTTATATGAACCTCCCTCGTCAAAAAGAACAATTTGACACAAATATTGTTTATTTTGGTGGTTTAAATCGATGTTAACGACATATTTCTTTCTCTACTGTCGGAATCTGACGACCTCTTTTTCATCTCTCAACAAGGACTAAAAAATAACAAAAATAAAATTTTATATCAAAATTGAATTTGAAAAATATTGAGGTGTTAAAGTTGTATAATCTATGTTATTTTTTATTCGGGGATCATAGTGCATCTTTTTTTTTAAACTTATAGCACGCCATCCATGTTTGGTGTCGTTTTCATTTAGGTCCCTCTTTTTTCAACCCCAACCTTTCATAAGAAATTAAAGTCAATCGATCTTTAATTAAGATTAAATAAAAAAAATGAGAATTAAATTGATAAAATAAAAATTTTTATATAGTCTATCTACAATAATATATAAAAGGATGAACGATAAGATCGTGCATAAAAAAACCTATGCATTTTAGTAAAAAAACCCCAAAATTACATATTACAAGAAAGAAATTGATAGAACCACACAATCTACTTAAAAAGTAAGTCCAAGGTCCTACAAGAACTAATCGAAACTGGATCATTCCTTGAGACATGCCTGCCCCAGCTTCGGCACCCAACCATTTGTCACAAAAGTTTCCTTCGGCACCCAACCACAAATCTTTTATTTTATTAGTACAGGGAGAACTCCTGCAAATAGGATCATCCCGTCGAGCCTATTATGTCTTCAACATGATTTACTACGTGAAAATCATATTCTAAATTGAATTTCTTATTGCCTTTTTCATTGCAAGCTTGTATTTTAACTTTTAGATATCGTTTAATTACTTATTTTTAGATAGAAGAAACAAAGATAATAGGAATAAAAATGATATACTTTTTTATACTATCTGTTTTAAAAAATAAAAAATATATTTTATAATTATTTACATTTTTATTTTTTTATATATATCCCTTCTATTCTAAAACATTAATTAAATACAAAGTTAAAAACAGATGAAAATCATATTTTGAAACACATTATGTACATCAATTTGATATACTAAATTAACTTGAATATTAATCTCGAGATTTAAAATCAAATTATTGAGAAAAAATATAAAGCAAACTTTTTAATTACAACTCTTATCTCTCAAAATTATCTTATAAAAATGCTAATACACACACAACCCAAAGCATAAATAATGATGTCAATACGGCATTGATCAAAAGTTTGGAAATGTAACCATCTAGTAGGTGATCTAATGGTAAAAATTTGAGATTAAAGGGTTTGTTCATTCTATAGTCCCATATTCGAGTCCTGTGGTTGCTAATATGATGACCATTGAAAGCTTACATGATCATTAATTTTAGGACCCGTGGGATTAATCGAAATACGGGCAAGCTGATCCAGACACCCACATTAATAATAATAATAATAATAAAAGTTTGGAGATGAATCTATATTACTAAACTACTTGATTTAAATATGTTTTAAATCACAATCATCCCTGCATTTTGCCTCACGCAACTGGTACATGTTTCACGTATACTTCAATGCTGGCACGTGGCACCTAATTCTAATATGGATCCAATATTAATTCTTAACGTGCATTTCATCATTGACTATTTTTTATTATTCAAATTGTCTTGTGTCTTGAGTTATAAATGATGAGCGAAGCTAAATAGTAAAAACACTAAATAAACATAGAAATTTAATGAGTGAAAATGATTTGTAGTTCTATTATTTTTAAAATAATATAGAAATCTACCTGTTAGAAAGTTTATAAAACTTTAAATAGATTAATAACCATATCTTAACTAGAAAACAAAATAAAAATATAAAAAATAATCATAAAATTTAAAACAATGCATGAAATCCAAAATTAAAAAATAAAATAACAAAATTTGCCCATATCGAGATCCTATAGGAGATTTTTTATATCTAAAGTCGACGGTTTGTATAGTAATATAATAGCTACTTTAAAAAAAATAGACTCTAAAAATTTTTGTAAAAATTTAAATTTGATTTAACGATTAAATTAAAAATTATGATATTTTTAACTCTTATTTTAAACTCAACGACCAAATCAAATTAAAAATTCTCACTACATGTTATCAGGCTAGATAAATAAGTTATGTTCCTTTGACTTTGTTGCCGTTTTTTAATGCATGAATGAATGCATGAAATCTTATCTTATTCCAACACAAATTAGATTCCAAGCTAATACAATACAAGATTGATTTAGATTTTTCCTCCTTAGGTACGGAATTGTTTTTTTTATTATTATTATTATTATTTTCTAATATTTTTTTAACGAACTTTCATGTAGCTAGAAATTTTTTTTTTTTTTATGTGTGTGTTCAAGTTGTTAACAGGTTAGTGCAGGCAATCTAAGACATGGTGAGGTCCTAGGTTTAAGACCTGTCCTTGGATGTTTTGTATAATTTCTAATTCTTGTCTTCGAGTTTTGATCAATGAAAAAATTGTTGTAATCTAGCACACCAAATCCTAAGATTTTAAAGATCAATTATCGGAGAAATGGATCTAAAAATACCCAAATATATTTATAAATATATATGAGAAAATTACTTTTAAAATTTAAATAAAATAAAATTATAAAAAAACTTATCATAAAAATTAGAGTTTTTACAAAAGAGTTGATGATTGACCATTAAAAAAAAACTCATGAAAAACAAGAAATTTTCTAATGTTGTTTTTTAAATTAACGTGATTGTTCGGATTAGTTTGCGGTAATCTCGACTAATTCTACGGGCCATGAAATTAAAAATAATGTAAGTCTTTAGTGACCTTAAAATTTACACGAAAAATACATAGAAAAAGAGAAAATAAAATAATGATTAAGAAATGCTATCTAGCCTGGCTTCTAATGATTTCACCTGGTTTTCATGGCATTTGACCGGATTTGGCTGATTTAACTTAGTTTTTCTTGCTAAGAATTGCTCGTGCTTATGATAATATGCTATAACTAGATGGAATTGCTCCTTTGCATGGGTGATTGTGGCATATTTATACACCAAGAACTTGACATTTTTTTGTTAAAAAAAGAGAGATTATATTTATACAGTTGCTTATCCTTGAATTTTTTGTAGCTGCAGATCAATGAACAAGGCCACAACGTGGCATCCTTTCGACTCCAATAGCAACTGGCCTAATCTAATCAATAAATAACCACCCACAATAAATAATCAGAAAACAGAAACTTTGGAGAGTAGGAATTGCATGAGAGGACATCTCTAAATGCTCCAAATGACTTCACAAATCAGTACCATGTTACATTTATCTGGTTTAGGTCCTCTGATTATCGGTAAGATCCAAGGATATTAAAGAGACTTTGGAGTGATTTGATGTAGAATCTGGGTTTGAGGAGAAAGAAGCCGTCTTCCATATATAGGCTTGATGCTTCATCGTCTGAAGAAATATCACCTGGCCTGACTTGATCTGATTTGTAAATCGTCTGAAGAGAAAGAAGCGGTCTTCCATGGGAGGATACATGGCTTGATTTACGGAGATTTAAAGATTTACTTTGCATGGATCTCAAGTTGCTTGGTTCGATTTGACTTCATATAAAAATTTTGACATTGGAAGATTTTATTGCAGACTTGGTAAGCAACTGTATCCGAACTCAAATTGAAAAAAATCGAATCAGATAAAAAAAAATTGAGTCAAACTGATTTGAACCGGTTTCAATTATTTTTTATAAAAATTTTAGTTTCGTTATTATTTTTATAAAAATCAAATTGAAACATTGAAAATAATGTTTTTTCCTTAATTTTTTTTTCTTGCATCATCAGAAGATCGAAACACGAAACCATAACATGGGAAATAAACCTAGGATCTATAGGATATTATTATGAGTCATAAAACATTGAATTTATTATGGTTGATGGGCAATGCTCTGTCTTTCCTTTAAGAGATGTTCTTGTGGCTAGTATTAAATTGGCACTAGTCTCCATACCCGAGATAGGTAGATGGGTTTTCCTTCGTCTTCCACACAGGGCAATGAAGAATGAAGACACGAAAGCAGACAAAATGAGTAATGGCAGCAAAATGATGTCTGTAGAACGAGACATGTTTGATGGTTAGGTAAGAGTTAATGTTTAGAATGTTTTTTTATTTAAAAATATATTAAAACAGTATATATTTTTTATTTTTAATATTTAATTTTAATATAAACACATCAAAACAATCTAAAACACAAAAAAAATATTAATTTAAAACTAGATTTTTTAAAAAATTCAAAAATATAATCGGGCTAACAGTTTCTATTTTCTAAATAAGGTTCGTTGTCTCCTCCTTATCAACTGTGCGTGTGTGATCTCAATAATTCTTTCATCCTTTTCTATAAAAAAAAAGCCAAAGAAAAGTGACAGGTGAGGTCTTCTCTGCATGCACATACTGCTGCATAAATAAATAAATAAATAAATAAATAAATAATGGTTCTGATTGGAAGTAAGTTCTGCTTCACATGAAATTCCTGGACGAAACAGTGCTAACGTTGCTGCTTCCTTTTCTTTTAAAAAAGTATTTAAATGGGTAGATTTTCATCCATGAATTATCACGGGAGTTCAAGACAAAAACTGCATGCAGCCAATAAATCCATAATTACTCAGTCAAATGACGTATATTTTCTTTTGTATACGTAAACAAATACAAAAATAATACTCATCAATTGTTAATTATTATTTTTTTAAATAATTAATCGATAAGATGTCACCTCCTTGAATTGGATTAAATAATATGATTAATTTGAATAAGGTTTATCTATATTTTCTTTCATAATTTCTTCATAATATTAATATTAACCCATGACAAAGCCTTAGTTTAGATAATAAAAGTATCTTCGACGAATTTTAATGCATTCCAAGAAGTTTACAACTTCTTTACCTTCCAGAGAGTAAATTAATTTCAATCAAATTAGATTTTGAAAGATTAACTAATAAAATATTCATAGCTAAATTGACCTTAAACTTAATTGATTTAAAATTTAAACTAATCTTAAATAAAAAAATAAAATAAAAAAATTTAACTTACCTAATAAAAAATCTAAATTAACTGAACTACAAACCGAGACTAATTTAATCAAAAATCTAAATTGATTTGTGTTTCATTTTAATTTATTTTATAATAATTAATTTGAGTTGACTTGAATTGATTTTTTTAATTTATGATCTAGATTTTATCTTGAATTGATTCTAAATTGAATTTTAGGGAGGATATTATTTTTTTAAATTCAAATTTTAGTAAGTTAACATTAGTAAATGAGTTTATTATTATTATTATTATTATTCAAGGTTTAAAAAACAGTTTCTAAAAAATAATGCTAAACAATTATACATGATCTAATAATAATAATAATAATAAATCGAATCCAAGTGTAATTATTTTCGGATATAAATGGTGAGGCTCCAAAGTCCAAACACTAAAATTTGTCAAACACAATGTACGTAAAGTAAAGACACTTAAATATTCAACGAAGAAAAAGAAAAGCAAAGCGGCACAAGGACACAAAAAGTTGCAGAATCGGCGGCCCGTCTTTTCCTGCACTGCACTCGACGGACAATCCTAAAAACATTAAATCATGACTGTGTAATAACTCAAATGCACTGACTGACCTACCACCATTTTGGCGGGAACTGGGTTACTGCCGCCGTCAAGCATGGTGGTTGTGGTGGTCTCCGGTCATGATGGAGGTGATGAATCTCCTCAAGTTTTGCGAGCTGGTTCAGCCGCAAGTTTTGGTTGTGCTGGTGGTGGTGAAAGTTCTTCTTGGCCTTCTACTTCTTCTTCTTCTTCTTCTTCTGAATCCAGCTTTCGTGAACTTGATGATGTCTTCTTGCAGGTCATGCACTGAAACAAACCATCTCTTCTTGTTATTTTCATTTTTGACTGGTTGTTGAAGTTTTTGTTCTCTCTCTCTGTCTCTCTCTCTCTCAAAAAAGGTTGCTTTGGTGTTAAAATCTTTAATGAAGATGACCCAGAAAGAAAGATTGAAGCTTTATGATGTTGGATGCTTAATTTCTTTAGTTCAATTGATTTTTAGCTAGTGGGTGATTTAGTGGCTATGGTAGTACCACAGATATTTAGAAAGTTTCAAGTTTTTCATGTTTGATGCTTCAATACTCCATTTGTGAAGGATAGATATTTGCTTCTATTTTTGAGATGCATTTTCTTTTAAAAGTAGCTAAATTATCTGTAATACTGAATTTTTGAAAGAAAAAAAAAGTTATGTAAACTGTAAAGTGCTTTTGATCATAGTTCAACTGATAAAAGTTATTAGTATTGTCAGAAATCTTAAAAAACATTATTTGGGAATTTGAAAGTTCATAAATTAATAGATTATTTTCTAATATAGTAAGCCTGACATTTTTGCTTTGTTTGTATGTTCTTGTATATTTTTTTAAAAGACTCAAGCAAGAATATGGCTTGGAGAAGTTCTTCAGACAAGATCAGATGAGCAGCTTCCTATTGCTGATTTAATCGCTGATGGGGAATTGCTGTATGTTCCAACTGTTTTTACCTCCTATAACCTCGTGTCATTACTTGAATCATGTATAGGTGCATTTCTTCCAGTATTTAGTCAGGAATGTGTTCAACTTATTTTATTTCTGAATGAATTTCCAATGCTTTATGAAATTTCTTTAATTTCTTGTTTTGTTTCTTAGATTTGAAACGTCAAGAGTGATATGGAGAATGTTATCGACGAAGCATATGGAACTAAGATATGTAAAAGCATATAAATATGAGCCTTTTGCTTCTAGGAGGAGTTGTGGGAGCAGGTATCTGCCTTATTCTAATGTGGATTCATTTTTGAAGGTAAGCATCGCCATCTTACTTCTCTTTGGTATGGTGATCTGAATTATATGATCCTACCTAAATGACATAATTTATTGTTCTGCTATATTTTTTTAGATCTGCAAAATCTTGGGAATGGCAGGCATAGATCTCTTTTCCCCATCAGATGTTGTCGAAAAAAGAGATACAAGAAAAGTTTGTATGTGTATACGTTCTCTTTCAAAGAAAGCAAGGTCTTCACATTTAAATGTAAGACACTTATGCATTCTTTTCATTTAAAGTCATATGCTTGCAGCAATTTCCTTTTCAAAATGTTTTCCTGTGTCAATTTGACAATGATCACAGACAAATTCTTGTGACAGGTTCCTGATTTTGATATTGTCACGTATACCGTAGCTATGCCAACGGATATGGTTGGAAATATTCGAAGAAACCTGGAACTTTCACATCATAGCTTCTCCAGCTCTGCTAGCAAGACTCCACACCACGAACCAAGACAAAGATCCAGACAGGTATATGAATCTCCTATTTTTATTTATATAATTATAAATCTCTTTTTTTCTTCAATAAGAAAATTGAATACTTTTTCTAGTCTACTTTATTGAGCTGAGGAATCAGATTGTGTTCCAGATTATTGTTTACTTATTGAACTGCTTTTGGTTTTACTTATTATGCTTCATACCTGCATTCTAGAAACATTCAAATGCAACTTCTGAAGGAAATGGTGATTCATATTTTGAAGCGTACGCTGAAGTGGAAAGTGTTTTTATGCTCGAATCTGGTAGCTCAGTTAGCAGTTGTTCTAATGATATTTCATCTCAGATGAACTCTGATTCAATGAATTCTCTGGGAGCATCCTTGTCAGTCAAAGGTCATTCCCCTGGACAATGCTCATTAGAACTAGAAGATCAAAACCAACATAGAGATGAATGCAGTAAACGTCAATGGCATGAAGACCATTTAAATGAATCAACAAGATCTACTTGTTCGCAACATTTGGAGAATGATCATCATTTGGATGGCGAGTTATCTACCTCTGTTGTTGAGTCCAATATGTATTTAGGTAGTAGGTCTTCTTATACAGAAAATGGAGCCAAACATAGCTGTGAAAATAGTGGAATGGACCTTATTCATTTCGATCTTAGTTTAGAAGATGATCCCTCAGTAGTGGGGGATTCTGAGGATTGTAGCACACCTAGAGGAAACCGCAATGATGATGTGGAAGTGTCTTCTACTTCCAGCATGAGCTCTGTATCAGGCCCTGTGCAGAAGTTGAATTTTGAGGACCAATTAGATGAGGAAGATGATTTTAAAACCGTCTGGTTTCCTGAATCATCAAATAGCATGGTGACTTTTTTGATCAAGAAGTCTGTAGATAGGTCTGAATCTCAGGAAAAGGTCATATACAACACACCAGTGGGTAGTTTAATAACTGACTGTGAGGAAGAATCTCCTCTTGACATGAAAGTCATGGATATTGGCTTCTCTTCCAAGCTTTCTGTACCCTGTACACAAATCGAACATTCAGACCATGCTTTTTTGCACAAGAGTGGCAGTTGCATGTCTCAAGCAAATACAGATCTTGGATATGGTGAAGATAGGGAGTTATTTGCTGAATGGTCCTCCTTTTCACACGAGTTTAATCAATGGGATCAGAAAGGTAAACATAGATTTGCTGTAGTACCAACTAGAGCTTCATCCCTGTCTCTTTCACAAGTAGATTCACCAGAGGAAAATCTTCCTTCTGTTCGAAGCAAAGCTAGAGGGGATGCCTTGTGGCCTGAGAACACAAATATCAAGGGCATCATTGGAGATAATGACACAGAGGGACATAATGCTACCATGGTTGAATCAGACCTTGAAAATGGCAAACTTCCAAATAAATGTTTACAAACCACTTGTTTTAATAGCATAAAAAACAAAACACACAAGGAATCAGATTCTCCTGACAGAATCGCAGCAATGGTAGATGGTGAAAAATCTCATGAATTTAAAAGCAGCAAGGATAGTAGTGGTTTTCAGCAGCTCTGTGATAGTTCTGTTTTTCAGAGCCAAGGCCCGCAGATACCAGATGAGCATAGGTGCTCAACAACAGAATACTCGGAAAATGTAGGTGAAAACAGTGATCAAGTGTCTATATATGAGAAGAAGGATATGATTTGTTCCACAGAAAATATGGATCGGGTGGTGAGTCAGTTTTGTTGATTTTTTGTAATGTTTCCATCGTAGGTCTCTTTTCAACTTCTTACCCCAACTTTCTATGACTTAAGCAATCTCTGTCACAGGATGATCAAAACCATGAAAAGGTGCAGATTCCGGCAATTGAGAATTCAAATGTAACTGAAGGTCCAAGTGTAGAAAAGGCAGACTGCAAGCCTCCAAGGAGGCCACTCCTTAAAACTGTTGCAAAGGGAACTGCAGTTGTTGGGGCGCTGCTGTTCTTGCTTCATTTCAGGTTCGTCCTCCCTTAAGGTGTTAGAAAAATATCAGGGTGATACCACTATTAGAATTTTATCCCAAGATCTATACATGATATTTAGAACACACGATACCGATAATTGAACAAACAAGAGGTTTTTGGATTACCAGTTCTCCCATTAAGAATTGTATTAGGATTCTTTAGGCTCACACTCAAAACCCTACATCCACAACTGTCTTAAGGTGTCCAAAGACCCAATTAGGCTATGCACATAACCTTTTTTTCACAAACCAAAAATACTTTTAGTCGACATTCATGTAAATTCTAACATATGGCTGCCAAAAAATATACATTCTTATTTTGATATCTTGTAACGGTTATTTATCACTTGCATTGCAGGAACAATGACACAGAGAAAACAGATCAATCGGTCAAGCAATCTAATCGACTTCAGAAAGCAAATGGTCGGAACTTCTCATCACTGAAGAGCCAAAAGGGAAGTAGAACGAACAGGATGTATCCAGCTGAAAAGCTTAGATTTGGTAATTAGAATATAAATATTCAAGTTGTATGTAAAAATAAAAAAGCCATCACAATGCAAGGAGCACCATGCATGACGCCACACATCTACTGTCATCCTAGTATGTCTAGTTTTTGAAACATATTTAATGTAGATTTAGATCTGCAGGGAGAAAACGTTGGCCAGAGCTAGTTAATGAGTTCACGAGTTCCGTTTCGGATCGAAACCGAGGATTATGTAGATGGAGCTCAATTGGATTGCCACTTTTTTTACTTATACAGAGAGTTCTTATCTCTAGGAAGATGCCCTTCTCAGTGAAATGGAAACAACTTATTTTCACCATTCGTTGCTTTGATTTCTTCGTTACTAAGTTCTGTTCTTTTTTCAGAGTAATGTATTTGCACATTCAACATTATCGTCCTTGTAATATTCTCACCTATTCATAGCAATTTTATGAAAAAATGAAATCATTACATTATGATATAACTTCAGGAATTTGGTGTTTAGTTGATTTCTGCTGCAGCCTGTACATGCCTGTGATCAGTGTTGCATCTCTTGAGCTCAAATTGAAAACAGAACTTGTGGAATGAACTCGGTGATTCTAACAAATGTTAATTACTGTATTGACTTGTTAACATATGCAAAACTTGGGTAAAATCTACGATGCCATGTTCACAAAGGATTTTTTTGTTTGGTTCGTTAAAGTGGCCAACGACGTCGCATCAATGCCATGTCAGCCAGTCTTTGTCATGTAGCGACCTTCTCCACATCAAGAATAGTAACTTCCAACACATTATACTCCTATATTTTTTTGCACGCTATATCTTTTTCATTTAAATTTAGTTATCAATACTGTCTTACTTCTAGAGCTTATTGAAAATAGTGGAACATTATAACTTTATTTTATTAATTGTTTGTATTTAAAGTTCTAACATTAAATGCTTAAAATTTTTAGGGTATTTTATGTTCTTCATTAATCTTTATATTAAAAAAAAATATTAGCTTTATTTTTGTATTGTGATTTCACTTGGAAGAACCTAATGTGATCTCAATTTTATTTTTTAGTTAGTGTTGCATTCATTTGTGTTATGATCATCTAGTATCCATGCTTAAGTCTACACTTA